>MWWI01000149.1_pt1 | contig 15544 bp, 11 predicted proteins | sample 1047321 | NCBI WGS metagenome assembly MWWI01 (sample SAMN06349966, study PRJNA376086) | soil metagenome | isolation source: FI-1 sample Antarctic (ecotone) soil | place: Antarctica | reverse complement strand
ATATAAATCTCGTTGCTCTATTAATGGAATCGATGGATTCACTGATCCCATACAGTGTAATCTGAAGTGTCCTCCAGATGAAATTAAGATTCTTGAACCATTACTCCTGTGAGATTTCTTATGTATCACACAATTGTCTTGACATTTACTATTTCTTGTGAGATGTACAAATCCTTTCCCATTGTATGACGAGATGTTGAATTGATTTATCCAAGGTTCCTTTTTGATAAATTCCACTATTTCTTCATAATCTTCTTCTGTCATTTCATATTGCTTGTAATTGGTTACATTTAGATTCTGCTTTAACGGTGTATTATTCGGTTGAGTTTCAATATGAGTATAAAGAGAAGAATCAAGGGATTTCTCAACAATATTAGGAGAATGTCTGAATCCAATGATACTTTCGAGAAATATCATCTGTCGTAAGTGATTTTCATCTAATGGCTGAATTGGTAATTGGTGTCTAATCTTATGACCATGATAGATGAGATCGGCAAGATTCTTCATTCGACCACTTCCTAATTTTTCATTAAAAGGCAACCTGAGTTGCTGTCTAGGAAGATAAACTTTCATATCAATCATCTTATATTTCAAGATTGGTTCCAAGTGTTCAACCATTAAATCTCTTAAGATTTTACAGTCTTCGTAACTCATAAAACAATTAGGAAAGATAAGATGGTAAGAATATTTGTATGTCCCATCAGGTTTACGTCCTGATGAACTCCAAAGAACAACATCTCGCTCTAAGTTGATTGGCCCCATAATACGTTGATATTCATCAATTAACTTAGAGATTATCGCCATTAATTTCTCTTCGTTGTTGTAATTTGCAATGTAGTAATCTTTGGTGATTCCATAGAGGGAATAGTCTTCTTCCTTATCGAACAAACCACCATCCAAATCAATGAAAAATTTGCGCATAGGTTGAATGATATATTCGAAATCGTTTCTAAACTCAGCAGGTTTCTTATCCATCCATGGGAGATAATGCATAGCAGAAGGTAACAACCCGAATTTAGGAATAGGATTACCATTACGACCTTTTTGATCACGACGATGAACAGCAAAGACGAATTTATCATAAATATCTTCGCCATATTTATCCTGTAGACTCGAACGGTTCGCTGCTTTATCAAGTGGGGTTGAGTATAAGAATCGTTTATAAAAATTTACTCCATTGAGTTCCTTTTCTTTATTCCAGTTATCACCGTGAGTCCTGATTTGTACATAAGCTTGGGGACATAAATTGTATTTAACTGCATGTTCAACTATTTCATCCAAATTGTTAACATGGAAAGTCTTAAATGAAGCAAATTGAGAAGAAATTGAACTTTGCTCATTAGGACCAAACGAATTAATATCCAAAGAAGCAGTGACGTTATTATTTTGATCTTTGGGTACTGTAATACCCACCGATCCTACGAATTCTAGATTCTCCATTTTTCCTTTTCTTTTCTAAATTTAAAAGAAAAGTATTTTAATTAATTGAAAATAAGATTTGAGGCTTTAAGATAAAAATTTTTATTCTTAATTAATATAAAAAGCAAAATCAGGAAACCAATTAGCGATGGCAGCTGTAGAAAATAAACCCATTTTTGACCAATATGAATCTACACCACATATTTATAGGGGATATAAATACAGAAATAAAGAGGAAGCGAAAGAGGCGAAGAGACGAATTACTAGTGAAAGAAATAAAGTAAGAAAGAAGGAGGAATACAATGAATATCAACGAGAATACCAGCGGAAACTCAGAGAAAAGAAGAAAATACTGGAACAGCAAAACGCACAACAACAACAATTATTAATGTATCAGCAACAATTAATGATGTATCAACAACAATTAATAAATCAAAGTCAGCAGCGAAGCAGCGAGTCAAGTGTACAACAAAATAGAATTGTGACACCGGATTTTATTCTTGAGATAGTTAATTAAGATCAAGAAGTTTTTCTGAGTCCCGGTACGGGCTCTACGAGGGGACTCAGAAAACCTCTCAAAGAAGAAAAGGAAGTAGGATATTAATTACCCGCTTCGCTGTTTTGAATTTGTAATATTAGAAAGAGAAAGATAAAAGAAAAGGAAGACTTCTGGAGGCTCTACTTTGAAAAACTTCTCAGAAGTTTTTTGAGAAGAAATTCGAAAGGGAGATGTCAAAATAGAAAGACAAATGCAGAATGTCTCGTGTGTGCCCTTGGGCACAAGCGAAGCGTCTTTTGAATATCTTCCTAATGAATCGATTTTGAATATCGCTCTCTTTGTTCCTCTTAGTAATATTGTTCAATTGTGTCAAACGAGTAGCAAATTTAATCAACTAATTTGTGACAATAACTATTTTTGGAGACAGAGATTTCTTCAGGATTATGAATTTCTCCCAAAATACTATACTGGTAGTTGGAGAGAATTATATAGGAATTTTCGAAACGTGTGGACTTTTGGTAATAACTATCATGGTCAACTCGGCTTAGGTGATAATAATGATAGGCATATCCCCCAACAAGTGGTCAATATGAAAGCCCAAGAAGTGTCAGCGGGAAATTTACATACAGTAATAAGAGACATGCAGAATAATGTGTGGATATATGGCTGGAATATGTCAGGAGAATTAGGTTTAGGTGATACACAAGAGAGAAATGTTCCGACACAAATCCCAGATATCAAAGCGAAACAAGTCTCGACGGGTACAGATTTTACAGTCCTAATAGACATGGAGGATAATATTTGGACCTTTGGTTATAACTCTGGACAATTAGGTTTAGGTCATACAGAAAATAGAAATATACCTACACAGATTCCTAAATTTAAAGTCAAGAAAATATCTGCTGGAGGTAGTCATACAATAGCAATAGATTTAGAAAATAATGTGTGGACATTTGGTTCTAATGATTTCGGAGAATTAGGTTTAGGTGATACTCAACAACGAAATGTGCCTACACAAATACCAAATATTAAAGCTAAACAAGTGTCAGCGGGACAATTTCATACAATAATAATAGATTTAGAAAATAATATTTGGACATTTGGTTTTAATCGTAACGGAGAATTAGGATTAGGAGAAAAACAGGATAAAAATGTGCCGACACAGATAGCAAACCTTAAAGCCAAAGAAGTATCAGCAGGATCTGATCATATAGTAATAATAGATTTAGAAAATAATGTGTGGACCTTTGGTGATAATGGTGACGGACAATTAGGCTTAGGTGATACACAATATAGAAATTCGCCGACACAAATATCAAATATGAAGGCCAAACAAGTCTCAGCGGCTCTAAGTTATACAATAATGATAGATCTAGAAGATAATGTTTGGACATTTGGAAGTAATTCTCAAGGACAATTAGGATTAGGAAATACTCAAAAGAGAATTCTAACACCAACAAAAATCCCGAATCTGAAGGGATATGAAGTGTCAGCAGGAGGAGAACATACAGTAATAATAGGAACGAAAGTCAAATAAAAGTCCAAGTAGAAGATAAAAATTTTAAATCATTAGGTGATTTAAAATTCAATTGGAATGAAGTAATATTTCTTCACGTCATCAAAGGAAAAGAATTGTATTACATTATAAATAAATAACCCACAACCTTTAGAAATTATAACAAGAGCGAAATTATTCCCAATTAACAAGTTTTTATTCTATCAGCTTATTCTCAGCTGATCATCAGCTGATAACAAAAGGAGTAAAATAAGAGATTGTATTGTTATTATTTTTTAAAACTTAATAAAAGAACCAAAACATAGTAGCTCGAAGTCGTCAAGGATTTAGAATTTTTGATAATGAACAAGAATGGCTTTAAGACAAAAAAGAAGAAGAAAGTATTAACTGAGGGGGATCAATTTTCAGGCTTTAAGACTTTAAATTTCCAGAAAACAATAAGTCTGAAGAAAATTCATGAAAAAAGATCAAAAAATGTAGTCAAGACCTTATCTTTTTTCTATCTCAAGAAGTTTTCTGAGTCATAACTCAGAAAATTCAATTCAACGCAGCACAAGCACAATCATTAAGCAATATCGTAAAAAGCAGGGTTGTCTCACGCCGAATTCTAAAGTTTTATATAAATTTAATGAAAACCAGCGGAGCGGGGAAAGATGGTTACTTAACAACGAATAATTTTAATCAGCTGACTATCAGCTGATTATCAGCTGATAAGAAAAGAAGTAAAGAAGGGAGGTGATTATTAGAAAAATTAAGAGAAGGAGAGAAAGCAGCGAAGCGGAGAGAAGAGACTAAGAAAAGGGAAATAGGTTCACAGGAGAAAGATCAAGGAAGAGATTCAAAGGTTGGATAGAGAAAGTCAAGTTAACATTTGGAAAAGTTAAATCTTCTTAACTTTTGGACTTCAAATCGTTAACTCTTTTCATCTCTCTTGATTTTCTTGATCTCATGTGAGATTTTTCTATTTTCATCACTTCATACTCAGCAGTGTCAAGTGCCTTTTTTTATTTCCCTCGTTCACTTTTCAAAAGTGTTATCATATCACTAATTCTGGGCAGTGTAACGTCTTCTCTTCTAACAATTCTAATTGGTGGTGGTGCTAAATGTTTTTCATATATTTCTTTTGGCAGTAAGCATTTAGCACATAGTTTCATCACACCATTGCCATAGGTCACGTTATACTTTCCGCATCCAAAACATTCGTCCTTATTACCACCGGTTGCTTTGGTAATAAAAATTTCATCACGAATAAAGGCTCCCTTCTGAGCAAATTCCTTTTCAACTATTTCAAGAGCAGATTCAAATGACAACTCCCGTTGTGTCAAACGTAAAAAATGTGCAGCAACTAAAGCCCTTTCAGAAGACATTTAGATCGTTGGTTATAAACCAAATTTTATTAATCAATTTATATTTGAAAAGGAAAAAGAAATATCATTTAAATGCCGATAATGATTGTATTTCATTTGAATTTATTTTGCTCACTTGTTCCATGGCCCAGTTGTTTATTTCTGGTAAAGAAGCTGCATTTCCAGGGAATTGCAACTCAAAAACGAACGAAGGAAGCAACTTTGGATATTTATCGTTCAGCTCCACCAGTATATTTTTGTAAATCCTCATTTGTTCTTTTTCTGAATTTAACTGGTTTATTATTTGTAAACATTGTTGTCCTCTTTGGATTTCACTGGTGAGTGCTTGAACTAATTCGCTTATTTTTCTACCTTCCTCTTGACTATCACACCGGCTTAATAAGGTTTGAAGTTGAGTTACTGTTACATTTCTCTCGGTAACTTGTTGTTGAAGTTGACTGATTAAATTATTTCTTTCATTGAGTTGACTCTGGAGTTGACTTCTAGAATTTTCTCTTTCAAAAAGTTGGCCAGTCAAATAGCTGACTTGATTTCTTAGTCTCTCTAATTCTTGAGAATAGAACTCGCATTCACTCTTTTTTCTTCGATAATATCGTTGTTGAGCTTCACGATGGGCTTGTGCTCTATCTTCTTCTGTCATCACTGTTTGATCATTTGAATTTTGGCTCATCTTTATTTAACTTGGCAAAAATCTTTATCAGCTGATTATAAAATGATAATCAGCTGATAACAGCTGATGCCAAAGATAATAAGATTAAAACAAGAAAATTTTAAATTAAGTTTAAAATTAGAAAAGAACAATATACTAATTGGAAAAAAAGAATACAATACAAAAGATTTAAAGGAAAAGTTTTAAATAAGAAGATTCAAGTGAAAAGAAAATGCAAGATGTTTTTGAATTTGTTCCTAATGAGACGATTTTAAATATTGGACTTTCCATTCCTTTGAAAAATATTGTATCCTTGTGTCTAACGAGTAGGAAGTTTAATGAAGTGATATGCAACAACGAATATTTTTGGAGACAGAGGTTTATTCAAGATTACAAATTTGTACCAATTAATTATACGGGAAGTTGGAGACATTTATACCAAAATTATCGAAACGTATGGGTATGTGGAAATAATAGAGCTGGACAATTAGGGTTAGGTGATACTGTAAATAGAAATGTACCAACACAAATCCCGAATATGAAAGCACTACAAGTTTCAGGAGGAAATAGTCACACAGTAATAATAGATTTGGAAAATAATGTCTGGGTATTTGGTAATAATGAATATGGACAATTAGGTTTAGGTGATAATACAAATAGAACAACACCAACACAAATTTTAAATTTAAAAGCTAAACAGGTATCTGCTGGAGAAAATCACACAGCAATAATAGATTTAGAAAACAATGTCTGGGTTTTTGGTTTTAATAATGCTGGACAATTAGGATTAGGAGATAATACAAATATAAATATACCTACACAGATACAAAGTATAAAAAGTAAGCAAATAGCGATGGGTCGACAACATACAGTAATAATAGATCTGGAAAATAATATATGGACGTTCGGCCGTAATAATTTTGGACAATTAGGATTAGGTGATACTGTAAATCGATATATTCCCACACAAATTTTAAATTTAAAAGCTCAACAAGTTTCCGTTGGAGATTATCACACAGTAATAATAGATATGGAGAACAATGTATGGACGTTTGGTGCTAATTATGGCGGACAGTTAGGACTTGGTGATACTGTGAATAGAAATGTACCAACTAAGATACCAAATATAAAAGCGCAAGAAGTATCAGGAGGAGAGGTGCATACAGTAATAAGAGATATTGAGAATAATGTGTGGATATTTGGAACGAATACTTTTGGTCAATTGGGATTAGGAGATGATCAAGAAAGAAATATTCCCACACAAATTCCAAATTTCAAGGTTCGACAAATTTCTGCTGGACGTTATACTACAATACTAATAGATATGAATAATGATGTATGGACATTTGGGTTAAATGGATCAGGACAATTAGGATTAGGAGATAATCAAGGAAGGAACAAACCAACAAAAATACCAAATATAAAAGGAGAGCAAGTGTATATGGGAGATTTTCATACAACAATAATAATAGGAACATTAGTAATCTAAAAATATAAGAAGAAATAGTAAAATGTTATTAAGTCAGCGCTGACTGGATAATGATTACTTACTATATATAATTTTTATACATTATTTACAAATAGTGTATAATATTTGTCTATTGAGTTTTTGAGTTTTTGAGTTTTTTAGTTTTTTAAAGTTGTTATAGCACTTGATTTTCAAGCTCCTAGATTTGGCCCCTGGTATCTTGGTATTTGTCCACTTGGCTGCAACCAAGGATTACCTAATCCTTGAAGTGGTAATTCCTGTACCGACCGTCTTTGTAATGGGGGTGACTGCAATAGTGCTGGTAATCCTTGAAATGGTGCTGGTAATCCTTGAAATGGTGCTGGTAATCCTTGAAATGGTGCTGGTAATCCTTGAAATGGTGCTTCCTGTGTCGACCGTCTTTGTAATGGGGGTGACTGCATTATCGCTAAACTTGGTGACTGTATTATACCCAAATTAGGTAATCCTTGATTTACGTTTCCATACATCCCCAAATTAGGTAAATTAAACTGTAGATCAGGAAGAGGACCGATTGGTTCCGGGTTAAAACTCAGACTGGGCTGACCAACTGTTGGGAGTTCCCATGTGGCAAAATTTATTTTTGCTAAACGTTCTGCTAGATGTTTTTCTACATCTATCTCTTCTCCTTCTTTATACTCTACCGATTTTAGTACTAAATCTAAATTATATGTTATTGGCCAGTTATCATATCTTTTAGAACAAGGAACAGTTCTAAATTCTCGATCCGACAACTGCCATATACCATACTCATCTTCAAAGTATTCCTTTAATTCTTTAATAGCTTGATCTATATCATCTGTAGCTATTTTACATTTTGTTGTGAAAAGATTGTTATTTTGGGTTACCTTTTCTGTTCCCAGTTCAGCTACATTTGTGCCAAACCAAACAACATTCTCGTTTATTCTTCTTTTGATTCGCTTGATTTCTTCTTTCGATAGTTCACTGATAGGAATCGTTTTGGGTATTGTTGGATCATTTAACCAATCTTCTTCCTGTTCAACGGTCACACCAACTTCAAAAACAATGGTGAGGTAAAAAGTTTTCATCGTGAAATAACAAAGTGGTTGACTGTTTTTATATTTTAACTGTTTATTTCAATTTTCCAAAGTTCTAGATATAAATTTAAACTTCACCCACTTAACTCACTCATATTAATTTTTGAATAAATTATTTATTCAAAAAAGACAGCTTAATTTCCAATTCAACAACAAAAAAATCTTTATCAGCTGATTATCATTTTATAATCAGCTGATATCAGCTGATGCCAAAGATAATAAGATTAAAACAAGAAATTTTTAAATTAAGTTTAAACTTAGAAAATAGCATTATACTAATTAGAAACAAAGAATAGAAAAGATTTAGAATGGAAGTTTTTAAAATTCGAATTTTAATCAAGTCAAAAGAAAATGCAGGATGTCTCGTCTGTGCCCTTGGGCGAAGCGGCTTTTGAATTTGTTCCTGTTGAAACTCTTTTAAATATCGCACTCTTTATTCCTTTGAGAAACATTATACCATTGTGTCAAACGAGTAGGAAGTTTAACGATATAATATGTGAGAATGAATATTTCTGGAGACAAAAGTTCGTTCAAGATTATATTGCTCGGGACGAGCAACATCATTTCGCTTCGCGAAATTATAAGTTTGTACCAAATTATGCCGCAATAAGCAGACCAGGGGTTCCGTTGGAACCCGTGACTGCTATTGCTACGGGAAATTGGAAGAATTTATATAAAAATTTTAGAAATGTGTGGGTATTTGGGTTGAATAATCAAAATAGAAATGTACCGACACAAATACTGAATCAGAAGGCCAAACAAGTATCTGCAGGAGGAGAGTACACAGTAATAATCGATTTGGAGGACAATGTCTGGACGTTTGGAGACAATAGATCTGGACAATTAGGACTTGGCGATAATCAAAATCGAAATGTACCAACACAAATACTTAATCACAAGGCAAAACAAGTCTCAGCAGGTTGTCATCATACAGCAATAATAGATATGGAAAATAATGTTTGGACGTTTGGATACAATTACTTTGGACAATTAGGATTGGGTGATAATCAAGATCGAAATATCCCAACACAAATCCCAAATCTAAAAGCGCAACAAATATCAACTGCAGCTGCACATACAGCGGTAATAGATCTGGAAAATAATGTTTGGACATTTGGTTGGAATAGTTTTGGACAATTAGGATTGGGTGATAATCAACATCGAAATATACCAACACAAATTCCTAATCTCAAAGCTAAACAAATTTCTGCAGGGGGTTTCCATACAGCAATAATAGATCTGAAAAATAATGTATGGATCTTGGGTGATAATGGATTTGGTCAATTAGGATTGGGTGATAATGGATTTGGTCAATTAGGATTGGGTGATAATCAAAATCCAAATATACCAACACAAATTCCTAATCTCAAAGCTAAACAAATTTCTGCAGGATCAAATCATACAGCAATAATAGATCTGAAAAATAATGTATGGATCTTGGGTGATAATCAAGATCGAACTATCCCAACGCAAATCCCAAATCTAAAAGCGCAACAGGTATCTGTAGGATGTCGATATACAGCAATAATAGATCTGCAAAATAATGTCTGGACATTTGGTTACAATTACTATGGAGACTTAGGATTGGGTGATAATCAAAATCGAAATATACCAACACAAATCCCAAATCTCAAAGCGCAACAAGTATCAGCAAAATATGAATATACAGTAATTATAGGCACATTAATAATATAAAAATAGTAAACGTAAGCTATAAAGTTTTTAAATTTTATTATCAGCTGATTATCAGCTGATACAAAAATAATATCTAAACGAGGAAAATTTAAAATTCACTTTAAAATTGGGAATGGTAATATACCAATTGTAAAAAAAGAATACAAATTATTTAGAAGAAAAGTTTACCGATTTTTTAAAAAACAGAATTCAAGTCAAAAGAAAATGCAGGATGTCTCGTCTGTGCCCTTGGGCACAAGCGAAGCGGCTTTTGAATTTCTTCCGAATGAAACGATTTTGAATATCGCTCTCTTTCTTCCTTTAAGAAACATTGTATCATTATGTCTAACGAGTGTGAAATTTAATGAAGTAATATGCAACAATGAGTATTTTTGGAGACGGAGATTTATTCAAGATTATATTGGTACAGAGCACCAACATGATTTCGAGAAGCGAAATTATAAATTTGCACCTAATTATGCCGCAATAAGCACCTTTGGTGCTATTGCTACGGGAAATTGGAAGAATTTATATAAGAATTTTCGAAGTGTTTGGGTCTGTGGAAATAATAATTCTGGACAATTAGGATTGGGTGATAATCAAAATAGAAATCTACCTGCTCAGATTCCCAATATTAAGGCGAAACAAGTATCTACAGGAGGAGAGTACACAGTAATAATCGATTTGGAGAACAATATCTGGACGTTTGGAGACAATAGATCTGGACAATTAGGATTGGGTCATAATCAAAATCGAAATGTACCAACACAAATACTTAATCACAAGTCGAAACAAGTCTCAGCTGGAGATCAACATACAGCACTAATAGATTTGGAAAATAACGTCTGGACATTTGGAGCTAATCTATATGGACGATTAGGACTTGGCGATGATAAAAGTCAAAATATACCAACGCAAATACCAAATCTCAAAGCGCAGCAAATATCAGCAGGAGGTGAACATACAGCACTAATAGATTTAGAAAATAATGTTTGGATATTTGGATACAATGATTCTGGACAATTAGGATTAGGCGATAATCAAAGTCGAAATATTCCAACACAAATCCCAAATCTTAAGGCTAAACATATATCAGCAGGGTGTTCGCATACAGCGATAATAGATATGGAAAATAATGTTTGGATCTTTGGTTACAATTATTCTGGTCAATTAGGTTTGGGTGATAATCAAAATCGATATATCCCAACACAAATCCCTAATCTAAAGACGAAACAGGTATCAGCAGGATATTATCATACAGTAATAATAGATTTAGACAATAATGTCTGGACATTTGGTTACAATTACTATGGAGACTTAGGATTGGGTGATAATCAAAATCGAAATATCCCAACACAAATCCCAAATCTACAGGCTAAACAAGTGTCAGCAGGAGTATTTTATACAGCAATAATAGATTTAGACAATAACGTCTGGACATTTGGTTTGAATAATTCTAGACAATTAGGTTTAGGTGACAGCCAACAGCGATATATACCCACACAGATTCCGAATATAAAAGCACAACAAGTAGCAACAGGAGACGAATGTACAGGAATAATAGGAACATTAGTAATATAAAATAACAAAACGTAAACTATAATGTTTTTAAATTTTATAATCAGGTGATTATAAAATAATTATCGACTGATATCAGCTGATATAAAAAATAATAATATTAATACGAGAAATTTTTAAATTAAGTTTAAACTTAGAAAATAGCATTATACTAATTAGAAACAAAGAATAGAAACAAAGAATAAAAGATTTTAAAATTCGAATTCAAGTCAAAAGAAAATGCAGGATGCTTTTGAATTTGTTCCTAGTGAAACTATTTTAAACATTGCACTCTTTGTTCCTTTGAGAAACATTATAGCATTCTGTCAAACGAGTAAGAAGTTTAACGATATAATATGTGATAATGAGTATTTTTGGAGACAAAAGTTTATTCAAGATTATAAGTTTGTACCAACTCATTATACAGGAAGTTGGAAGAACTTATATAAAAATTATAGAAATGTGTGGGTCTTTGGTAATAATAAATTTGGACAATTAGGATTGGGTGATAATAAAAAGAGAAATGTACCGACACAAATTCGAAATTTCAAGGCTAAACAAGTATCTTTTGCATCTGTGCATACAGTAATAATAGATCTGGAAAATAACGTCTGGACGTTTGGTTTGAATACTTTTGGACAATTAGGATTGGGTGATAATCAAGATCGAAATGTACCGACACAAATCCCGAATATAAAGGCTAAACAAATATCAGCAGGAGGAGATCATACAGGACTAATAGATTTAAAAAATAATGTCTGGGTATTTGGTAACAATACTTTTGAACAATTAGGTCTGGGTGATAATGAAGGTCGAAATATACCAACACAAATTATGAATCTAAAAGCGCAACAGATATCAGCAGGGGGTTTACATACAGCGACAATAGATCTGGAAAATAATGTATGGACATTTGGTACGAATAATTCTGGACAATTAGGTTTGGGCGATAATCAAGATAGAAATATCCCAACACAAATCCCGAATCTAAAGGCTAAACAAATATCAGCAAGAAATGTACATATAGCACTAATAGATTTAGAAAATAATGTATGTACGTGTGGGGATAATGATTATGGACAATTAGGTTTAGGCGATAGTCAAAATCGAAATATTCCAACACGAATCCCAAATATAAAGGCTCAACAGATATCAGCAGGAGACCATCATACAGTAATAATAGATTTAGAAAATAATGTTTGGACATTTGGTTTGAATAATTTTGGACAATTAGGTCTGGGTGATAAACAAAATCGAAATATTCCAACACAAATTCCAAACTTAAAAGCTCAACAAATAGCAGCAGGAGGTTATCATACAGTAATGATAGATTTCGAAAATAATGTGTGGACATTTGGTGATGGTGGTAATGGAAGATTAGGACTTGGCGATGCTCAAGATAGAAATATACCAACAAAAATACCTAATATTAAAGGATTCCAAGTAGCAGCAGGAGATGAATATACAGCAATAATAGGAACATTAGTAATATAAATTGTAAGAAGTAGAATTAAAAAAAGCTGTAGAACAGCTTCAAAATATATTTTCATTCATATGAATGAAAATGTTGTTTTAAGTATTTATTGACGATGCATAACAGGAGGAGGGGAAGCAACACCATTATAAACGGGGGATTGAGAAGGCGATATAGAGCCAGCGACTTGCGGTAATTGATTAGAAGTAGTTTGTTGAGAAGAGGTATTTACCGCCTTCCACTTAAATCCTTTGTAGAAATATTCATTATTATGTCCTCTGTAGGGAAATTTAGGGAATTGATCTTTAGGAATATTAAATAACTTTCTCATGAGAGATTTAGTCTCATCATCGGAAATTAAAAGACCTTTTTCACCAAGAGCCCATGACATGAACTCAATACTTAGTTCATTTGATGATAATTTTGCGGAAGGATCTTGTTCTACACCTACTCCTAAGAATTCTTGTAAAGCAGATAAACGGTATGCATCATCACGTGTTAATGATAACACTTCGATTTCTTTAAGTAACTTATTGTTTATTTCCATTTGTTCGATTAATTGTTGTTTAAGACTTGTAAGCTCGACCCTTAATACGTTAACATCTTCTTGAGATGCACCAGGAGTTGATTGATTGGCTCCAATACCTAACTGGGAAAACACAGTACCTTGTGGTCTCGATTTAAAGAAACTCATTTTATTATGGAGAGATTTTTTTTTGATTTTAAAAACTTATTCATGGACAGAGAAGTTTGTAATCGCATAGTTGCCAAGTATGAGGAATTGGAAAAGGCTAGTCTTTCCAATGACTTTATTATTCAATTAGCCTTAGTTTTAGGTATTCTTATTTTATTCTGTGTTATGATTTGGGCTTTTAATGTTCCTGATTATATTAAATATGCAGGTAGTATTGCTCTTGTTATCATCATTCTTATATTAGTATATTATGTTGGAAAATTTATTTTTAAATAACACTGGATTTCCCTATCTGCGTTTAACCTTTACGCAGATAGCTGTATGCACTTTAACTGTATAAATGTCTTATTTCCTATTTATCTATTAATATTTTAAATATTAATATTTGTGCTATTTTATTTATTTGCGCAGTTCACATGTTCGAATTTTTTATGCGTGTATCTTAACTGCGCGAATGTCTTATTCCCTACTTTGATATTAATATCTTTACTATTAATATCCGTAATATTTTACTTACTTGCGCAATTCAAGTGCACACTATTAATTATGCGCACTTGAATTGCACAGATGTGTTATTCCCTATATCGAAATCAATTACACATTTATAAATTTGTGTAGTTATTAGTTTATGTGTACATCTAAGGTGCGCGCCTTCACTATACGCGCAAAAGATTTACGCGCGTGGTGTATTCCTTATGATTTACTCTTGATCAACTGAAAACAACATTTATCGAATGTCATTTTCAATTAATATTAATTGAAAATGATGGATAATACCCTATTCGCTTTCCTTCTATAATAGCTTTTCTGAGTTATGACTCAGAAATTTTCCCGTTAATAAAACAGCAAAAACATCTCTAGAATTCTAGAGATAAATAGCATAAATGTGTAGGTTATTCCTCACATTTATTTATTGTTCCAAGTGTTTCTGAGTACCAACTCAGAAAATTCAAAAATAATCTGATGATATGTCATTGAAGATGAAATTGAGATTCGTCATGTTTAGTCCTTATATTTAGGACTATTTTCTTCTTTTTGATATATTCCTTTTCACTATTCACCTTGAAGCGAAAAATCAGTCATTAGTGTTATCATAACGATAAGAACCGATGCATAGTTTTTCTATTTCTTAACCAATGATATATATATTCATTAATAATAAATTAATCACCATGATTTAATAAAAAAGCTTCAGATGAGCTATCGTAAGGATAAGAGCCAGTGCATATTTTTCACACTGTCAATTGTATAATATATCACAGTGTGAAAAATATGCACTGGCTCTTATCATCACGACTATTAAACTAAATTTTTTATTAAAATTCTTGTAATTAATTCGTTATTATTATTATTTTATTTGTAAATAATGTATCTAATTAATAATAATAATAAATTAATCACCATAATTTAAATAAATACTTCCAATAAATGGTCGTAAGGATAAGAGCCAGTGCATATTTTTCACACTGTCAATTGTATAATATATACACAGTGTGAAAAATATGCACTGGCTCTTATCATCACGACCATTAAAATAAAGATAATAAATTCGTCAACGTGGTTAATTTATTATTATTAACTAAATATATCATTGATTGATAAGCATAAAAGTAACACTGGTTCTTATCGTTGTGACTATTTCTATGAATTTATTAAAAAGTAAAATAATAAGAAAATATTAATATTTAAGTCGGGATTCATTATAAAAGTATCTGCCATTTATTAAAATTACATTTCGATGAACATTCATCGAAATAAATATCGCAATAAGTAGCAATGGGTTCAAATAGACTTCATGATGATAAACCTGCGCTCCTATTGCTATATCAACACAAATTATGTTTTGTCGTATTTCGTTTTCTCATATGGAAATCTTGTGTCAGGTTTTATCCCAAGTGATTTCCATCTTAAACCACTTATATTCAACGATAGTAAATAATTATCTATAGCAGTTGTTACAGCGCTTGTTGGTATACGATAATTCTTGAACGCTGTCCCATATCCTTTTTCTCGTAAACATTTAATAAAAGCTTGTGGATTCTTGCATCTTGAATTTTCGAGACTATACTTGATAAGAAGTTCAAGTCTATTAATCTGAGGCAGTGTAGCGTTTGTCTGAATCTGATAACC
>MWWI01000148.1_pt1 | contig 15596 bp, 10 predicted proteins | sample 1047321 | NCBI WGS metagenome assembly MWWI01 (sample SAMN06349966, study PRJNA376086) | soil metagenome | isolation source: FI-1 sample Antarctic (ecotone) soil | place: Antarctica | reverse complement strand
ATAGAATTGATATAGCTTTTCAAAGAGAAAAACAAGTTCAAGGCTGGAGTAGATTGAAAAAAGAAGCTCTAATCAATGGAAATTATGAGGATTTACCAAAACTTGCAGAATGCAAAAATATAAGCCATTATAAAAATAAAGAGAGTGGCTTCGGCCCCCCTTCGACTCCGCTCAGAGACCAACTCAGCCACCGGGATTAATTGAATAAATTTAAAATTATGAGTAAAAATGACGAGATTCCCGCCTTCGTGGGAATATATGTACAAGACGTGACCCTTAGAGACGGCATGCACGCCATTGGTCATCAGTATACTAAAGAGCAAGTGTTTCAAATCGCAAAAGCTTTGGATAACGCCAAGGTGGACGCCATTGAAATCGCCCACGGTGATGGGCTCGCCGGTGGGAGTTTTAACTATGGTTTTGGCGCTCATACAGATTGGGATTGGCTGGAAGGGATTGCAGAAACACTTAACCACGCTGTGTTGACTACGCTTTTGTTACCAGGTATCGGCACTATAAGCGATTTGAAAAGAGCGGCAAAACTTGGTGTCAAATCTGTGCGGATTGCTACCCATTGCACCGAAGCTGATGTCGCGGCACAACACATCGCCGCTGCAAAAAATCTGGGTATGGATGTCGCCGGTTTTTTAATGATGGCGCATATGAATCCGCCAAAGAAACTGGCTGAGCAAGCAAAATTAATGGAAAACTATGGTGCTGATTGTGTGTATGTAACCGATTCTGCCGGTGCTTTGTTAATGCACGAGGTAGCAGAACGCATGAAAGCTTTTAAGGAGCTGCTGGATGCAAAAACTGAAATAGGGATTCACTGCCACCACAACCTTTCCCTGGGCGTTGCAAACACTATAGTCGCCATGGAGCACGGCGCGACACGACTCGATGCTTCCCTAGCAGGAATGGGCGCCGGGGCAGGTAATTGTCCGCTGGAAGTGCTTATTGCAGTGCTCAACAGAATGGAAGTACCTGTAAACTGTGATTTATATGCGTTAATGGACCTGGCTGATGATACCATAAGGCCATTGCAAAAAAGACTGGTGCGCGTGGACAGGGAAACCCTATCATTAGGTTATGCTGGTATCTATTCCAGCTTTCTACTGCACGCTGAAAAGGCGGCAATCAGGTACGGGCTTAGAACCGGGGATATTCTACAAGAACTCGGCAGACGCAAAATGGTAGGCGGTCAGGAAGATATGATTGTCGATGTGGCCCTGGATATGTTGAAAAATTCAAAGAATATATAACGAATAAAAAACCTAGAAAATCACACTTCGGGACTATTCTATACATTGAACTATGAGGCGATAACAAAAAAATTGAAATTAAATAATTACACCGCAGATTTCGAGGCCTTACTGAACACTGTCACTGATCACTGCTATTGACCACTAACCACTAATTTCTATAGTGACCTCGACAAGAATCGAACTTGTATCTAAAGTTTAGGATCCCGACACTTCGGGACTATTCTATCCATTGAACTACGAGGCGATAACAAAAAAATTGAAATTAAATAATTACACCGCAGATTTCGAGGCCTTACTGAACACTGTCACTGATCAGCGCTATTGACCACTGACCACTAATTACTATAGTGACCTCGACAAGAATCGAACTTGTATCTAAAGTTTAGGATCCCGACACTTCGGGACTATTCTATACATTGAACTATGAGGCGATAACAAAAAAATTGAAATTAAATAATTACACCGCAGATTTCGAGGACTTACTGAACACTGTCACTGATCACTAATTACTATAGTGACCTCGACAAGAATCGAACTTGTATCTAAAGTTTAGGATCCCGACACTTCGGGACTATTCTATCCATTGAACTACGAGGCGATAACAAAAAAATTGAAATTAAATAATTACACCGCAGATTTCGAGGTCTTACTGAACACTGTTACTGATCACTGCTATTGACCACTGACCACTAATTACTATAGTGACCTCGACAAGAATCGAACTTGTATCTAAAGTTTAGGATCCCGACACTTCGGGACTATTCTATCCAGTTGTTTAGGTTTCCTTCTGCATCAAAACGGGATCCGCTATCGTCAAAACCATGAGAAATCTCATGACCAATAACAGCACCTATACCCCCAAAATTAACAGCAGGATCTGCTTTATAGTCATAAAAAGGCGGTTGTAATATAGCCGCAGGAAATACAATCTCGTTAAAAGAAGGTCTGTAATAAGCGTTCACAACTTGTGGAGCCATACCCCATTCTGATTTATCCACCGGTTCTCCCAGTTTTTCAATATTATTGGTGATGTAGTTCCACTCTGTGGCTGCAATCATATTTTCAAAAAGGGTTCCACCTTCTTCAACCGGGGTTATCTTCAGTGCAGAGTAGTCTTTCCATTTATCAGGATAACCAATTTTTATATTGATTTTGTGCAGTTTTTCTAATGCTTTTACTTTGGTTTCTTCAGACATCCAAGGCAATGCTTTTATTCTGGTGTCATAAGCTTCTACTACTTTAGCAATCATTTCTTCCGCAGTTTTCTTAGCTTCTGGTGGGAATTTTTCATCCACATATAGTTTCCCGAGGGCTTCTCCCAGTAAACCATTTACGGTACTAAGAGCGCGCTCCTCTAAAGGTCGTTGCTTTTCTGCACCACTCATCGTTTTGGCATAAAAGTCCCAGTTTGCTTCTTCTATTTCCATGGAAAGTGCGCTAGCAGCACCATTTAATGTAGACCATCGCAAAAACGTTTTCCAGTCTTCTACCTTGTTCTCTGCAAAAATATTTTTTAAGGATTCAATATATTTTACTTCGCCTAAAATTAATGTGTCTACTCCTTTAGCACCAATACCTTCCAGATAAGCGTTCCAGTTAATTTGTGGAACCATTCCTTCCAGTTGGCTTATAGATCTTGGGTTATAACGCTTTCTTGCATCCCTGCGATCTACTTTGTCCATTCTTGGCTCAGCGAGTTTGGTTTCAAAAGCCAAAACTGTTTGTGCCTGCGCTGCAGCTTCTTCTTCGGTATCGCCTAAAAACTGAAGCATACGGGTAACGTGTGCCACATATTTCTCACGCTTATCTTTGGAATCTGCATCATCATTCAGGTAATAGTCCCTGTCAGGTAACCCTAATCCAGATGCTCCTAAATAAGCAACATTGCGGTTGCTGTCCTTAGGATCTGACCCTACGCCAAAACCAAAAAATTCAGAGTTTCCTCTGGCTTGGTTTTCAATGATAAAAGTCTGAAGATCTTCTATATTCTGTATCGCATCAATTTTTTCTAAATAGGGAAGCAATGGTTTTACACCGGCTTTATCCCTGGCAACGGTATCTACAATAGACTGATACACATATACCGCTTTTGCTTGATCAGATTTCTTATCCAGCTTAGGGTCGTTCATTGCCCTTTTTAGGATGTCCAAAACATCTTCATCGGTTTGTTTTCTGAGTACACCAAAACTTCCCCATGAAGTTTGATCTTCCGGAATTACATTTTGATCCAGCCACAGGCCATTAACGTGTCTGAAAAAATCTTGGGTTGGGGAAACGGTGGTGTCAAAATAGGCAAGATTAATGCCGTGATGACTTTCAGGGGTACTGTCTTTTTCTGTTTTACACGCTACAGAGATTGCAGCGACCGCAACAACAGCCAGAACAGGCTTCATTAAGGAGGTCTTCATTATTTTAAAAATTTATATATAAGGCGCCTAATATATTAAATTGTTACGCCTTTAGTGTTAAAATTAATCTAAAATGGCGTGAGGTGTTTATTCCGCTAGTTTTAGGATATCCTTGAGTTTTTCCAAATAGATGCTGTCCCAGCTTTTTTTGAGCGAAATAACTTCTTTTGTATTCTCATTGGGAATGGCTATGGAGAGAACATAATGCTTTATTTTCCAGGAATCGTCCTCCATTTCTAAAACGCCACTACCACGACAGATGCCCATTTGGGTGTCCAGTAATTCGTCAAACCAGAGTAGGCTTTGCGTCTCGTTAGTATACATATTTCTTTCCACGGAAGTAAAGCTCCACGCTTTGCCTTTGTCAAAATGGGGTTTGGCATAGGATTTAAAATCATCTTTTTGCCAGTTTTCCGCAGCCTCAGTTCCAAGAAATACAGCATCTTTGGTCATCAAATTAAAATAAGCGTCAAAATCTGCTTCAGAAGCGGCAGCATGCCATGCGTCTATTGTAGCTGTTGCACTGTCAAAAAGTTCTTGTTTGTTCTGTACTGCTTTTTTATCTGTAGAAACACTGTAATTGCATCCCAAAAGCAAAAAAAATATTGTTGCCAATAATGTGGATTTAAATAGAGTCATTAGTCTGTAAACGTTTATTGGCTTCTATATTTTCATCGGTTCGTGCCATTTTATCGATGCGCTGTTTTTCAAATTTTGCCTGGATTTGTGCTAATAAATTGACAAATGCAATATTAGTTTCCTTTAGGTTTGCCAATAAAACCAAAGAATCAGAACCTCTTTGATGCAAGACTTCGTGCAGCAATTTAACGCGGGTGTTTACCACACGCATACGGGAAGAAATGATAGTGGTGTTTAAAGCTTCGGGAATAGTATTTTGCAAGGTGTCTACTGCAACTGCCATACGTTCAGATTCTGCACTGAATCGCGTCAAACTTCCGGTATTAATGCGTTTCAAATCGTTTTCAAATTCCTGAAACCGTTGCCAACTTACAAGCGCATCACGAGCCTCCTCGCTCAAAACCGGTAACTGAAGACCACTTGAGGGAAGCTCCACATTTTCCGGTAGAACCTCTGATTCTAATGATTTTGTGTTATTGCAACTAAAAATAAGAAGTACAAAAAACAAAAATAACCGATGCATGTATAAGATGTTAATTTTTACAAAGGTACGGGTTCTGTGTTATATTTTTTAAAAACCTTTCCAAGGAACCTCATGCTATTTGCTATCTTTACAAATCTAAAATAAATTTGATGAAATCCAGAATTCTTATCCTTGGTGCCTGTGGTCAGATTGGCACCGAACTTACCGTTGCATTACGACAAAAATATGGAAGCCATAAAGTAATCGCCAGTGATATTCGTCAGGGCGATGATGCCTTGATGAAAGGGGGTCCTTTTGAAATTATTGATGCCACTAATTATGAAGCTATAGAAAATATAGTAATCCAATATGAAATAAACGAAGTCTACCTTATGGCTGCGATGCTTTCGGCTACTGCTGAAAAATTCCCCGCTAAGGGATGGCATTTAAACATGACCTCCTTGTTTAATGTACTTAATCTTGCCAAGGATAAAAAAATTGAAAAAGTATTCTGGCCATCTAGCATTGCTGTTTTTGGGAGTACCACCCCACGAGAAAACACCCCGCAACGCACGGTAATGGAACCATCTACTGTGTATGGTATAAGCAAACAAACCGGCGAGCGCTGGTGTGAATATTACTTTGATAAATATGGTGTGGATGTGCGCAGCATTCGTTATCCCGGTATCATAAGCTGGCAAACCCTGCCGGGCGGAGGCACTACAGATTATGCCATTGACATCTACCACAAAGCATTAAAGCACAATAAATATGTGTGTTTTTTAAGTGAGAAAACCACCTTGCCAATGATTTATATGGAGGATGCCATACGTGCCACATTAGACATTATGAGCGCTCCTGCTGAAAAAATAAAAATTCGTTCTTCTTATAATTTAGCGGCTATCAGTTTTGATCCCAAAGAAATAGCCGAAAGTATTAAAAAACAACTCCCTGAATTTTCCATTTCTTATGAACCGGACTTCCGTCAGCAAATTGCAGATTCGTGGCCACAAAGTATCGATGACCGGGAAGCTAGGGAAGACTGGAACTGGCAACATGAATATGACCTGGATTCCATCACTGTGGATATGCTGAAAAATTTAGCGCCAACCTATAAAAAATAATATTGCTATGAAAGAACGCAACATAGCCGTCGCCGCACAGCAACTAAGAGAAGCTGATCATACAAAAACAGTTTGTTCGCCTGTAAGGGAATGGATAGGTGCAGATTCTATAGAAGATGCTTATGCCGTGCAATTTATTAATACAGATATACGATTAAGATACGGCTCAAAAATAGTAGGAAAAAAAATAGGGCTTACTTCAAAAAAAGTACAGGAGCAACTGGGAGTCGATCAACCTGATTTTGGGGTTTTATTTGCCACTATGGAAGTGGAAAACGGAAGTGAACTATCTATTACCAAAACCATGCAGCCCAAGGTGGAAGCTGAAATTGCTTTTGTATTAAAAAACGATTTAATGCATAAAAATCCCACTAGGGAAGAAGTAGAAGATGCTATAGATTATGCGGTGGCAGCAATTGAAATTGTAGGCAGTCGCATAGCAAACTGGGACATAAAAATAACCGATACCATTGCAGACAATGCCTCAGCAAGCCATTTTGTACTAGGAACCGAAAGAAAAAACCTTGTAGAGGTGGATTTTATAAACTGCAAAATGGAAATGCAACTTAACGGAGAAACCGTATCAGAAGGAACCGGAGCCGCTTGCTTGGGTTCGCCATTAATTGCGGTGCAATGGCTGGCAACAAAAATGGCCGCAATAGGAAGCCCTTTGCACAGAGGCGATATTATTCTTTCAGGGGCATTGGGACCAATGGCCAATGTGGTTGCCGGAGATAAAGTTACTGCACAAATAAGTGGTTTGGGAGAAGTGAAAATAGTATTTACCAAATAATCAAAACTTAAAGAATGGACGCCGGAGTGGCACTGGTTTACGTTTGTGGGATATATTCTGTGGGATTTGCAGTTTTCCATATCTATTTTTGGAAACTTTTTCGGTGGAAAAAAGAACTCCAGAATTTAAGTCCTGCAAATCGTGGTATCCTTCAGATAGCCAATTTACGGCTGATTTACATCTTTTTATTTGTGGCTTCCACTTGCTTTCTGTTTCCGGTAGAACTTATAGAAACGAAGCTCGGGAATTTTTTTCTTGTCGGAAATGCCTTATTTTGGCTGGGAAGAACCATAGAACAATTTATATTCCTAAAAATTAACCATAAAATGGTGCACGTGCTTACTGCCCTATTCATTCTGGGTATTGCTTTGTTTACGTTGCCCCTTTTTATTTAAAACATCTAGATGCAAAAAACTAAAGTCGCCATTATTGGTTCAGGAAACATAGGAACCGATTTATTAATCAAAATCCTGCGCACCTCAAAACTGCTGGAAGTTACTGTTTTTGTTGGTATTGACCCGGAATCTGACGGTCTAAAACGCGCAGAACTTCTAGGAGTGAAAACTACCGCACAGGGTGTGGATGGATTAATTAAGATGCCTGAATTTAAAGAAATCGAAATCATTTTTGATGCCACTTCGGCGAAAGCGCACCAGTATAACTATGAAAAAATAAAAGCTTTCCCCGGCAAGAAAATGGTGGATTTAACCCCTGCTGCCATCGGTCCTTTTTTAGTGCCTGCGGTTAATTTTAAAGGAATAAAAGAACTTAATAACGTTAATATGGTGACCTGTGGCGGTCAAGCAACCATCCCGATGGTCGCTGCCGTATCGCGCGTTGCCAAAGTGCATTATGCCGAAATTGTCGCTGCCATCGCCAGCAAATCTGCAGGACCGGGAACACGAGCCAATATTGATGAATTTACCGAAACCACATCAGAAGCTATTGTAAAAGTAGGTGGCGCTAAACGCGGAAAAGCCATCATCATCCTCAACCCGGCAGAGCCACCACTGGTCATGCGGGATACCATATTGACCTTAAGCGAGTCGGCAGATAGGGAAGCCATTCGCCAAAGCATTAAAGAAATGGAAGCAGAAGTGCAAAAATACGTGCCCGGTTATAGCCTGAAACAGGAAGTACAGTTTGAAGACATCCCGGAAAGCAATCCGGTATTTATTGAAGGGTTAGGAAAAGTACACGGACTCAAAACCACGATATTACTGGAAGTAATTGGCGCAGGGCATTACCTGCCTGAATATGCCGGGAATCTGGATATTATGACCTCAGCGGCATTGGCGGCGGGGGAACGGATGGGGCTCTTCGACTCCCCTTCGACTCCGCTCAGGGACCAACTCAGGGATCGGGGATGAACAAAATCAATACTAAAAATGAATCGAACGGAGATTGAGCGGAGTCGAAATCGAGCTTCGGCTCCGCTCAGCCACCGGGATGGAATTAACAAAGCTAAAATCGAACGGAGATTGAGCGGAGTCGAAATCAAAGTGGGCTTCGGCTCCGCTCAGCCACCGGGGATGAAAAAGAATATCTGAAAATGACAGGATATATGTATATATTAGAATGTTTTGATATGACCTATTATGTGGGCAGCACTAAAAATTTAGAAAAACGAGTTGAGGAACATCAAAACGGTGAAGGGGCAAATTACACAAAGAGACGATTGCCGCTAAAACTATTATATTATGAAGAATATGATAGAATTGATATAGCTTTTCAAAGAGAAAAACAAGTTCAAGGCTGGAGTAGATTGAAAAAAGAAGCTCTAATCAATGGAAATTATGAGGATTTACCAAAACTTGCAGAATGCAAAAATATAAGCCAGTTGGCTTATAGATCTTGGGTTATAACGCTTTCTTGCATCCCTGCGATCTACTTTGTCCATTCTTGGCTCAGCGAGTTTGGTTTCAAAAGCCAAAACTGTTTGTGCCTGCGCTGCAGCTTCTTCTTCGGTATCGCCTAAAAACTGAAGCATACGGGTAACGTGTGCCACATATTTCTCACGCTTATCTTTGGAATCTGCATCATCATTCAGGTAATAGTCCCTGTCAGGTAACCCTAATCCAGATGCTCCTAAATAAGCAACATTGCGGTTGCTGTCCTTAGGATCTGACCCTACGCCAAAACCAAAAAATTCAGAGTTTCCTCTGGCTTGGTTTTCAATGATAAAAGTCTGAAGATCTTCTATATTCTGTATCGCATCAATTTTTTCTAAATAGGGAAGCAATGGTTTTACACCGGCTTTATCCCTGGCAACGGTATCTACAATAGACTGATACACATATACCGCTTTTGCTTGATCAGATTTCTTATCCAGCTTAGGGTCGTTCATTGCCCTTTTTAGGATGTCCAAAACATCTTCATCGGTTTGTTTTCTGAGTACACCAAAACTTCCCCATGAAGTTTGATCTTCCGGAATTACATTTTGATCCAGCCACAGGCCATTAACGTGTCTGAAAAAATCTTGGGTTGGGGAAACGGTGGTGTCAAAATAGGCAAGATTAATGCCGTGATGACTTTCAGGGGTACTGTCTTTTTCTGTTTTACACGCTACAGAGATTGCAGCGACCGCAACAACAGCCAGAACAGGCTTCATTAAGGAGGTCTTCATTATTTTAAAAATTTATATATAAGGCGCCTAATATATTAAATTGTTACGCCTTTAGTGTTAAAATTAATCTAAAATGGCGTGAGGTGTTTATTCCGCTAGTTTTAGGATATCCTTGAGTTTTTCCAAATAGATGCTGTCCCAGCTTTTTTTGAGCGAAATAACTTCTTTTGTATTCTCATTGGGAATGGCTATGGAGAGAACATAATGCTTTATTTTCCAGGAATCGTCCTCCATTTCTAAAACGCCACTACCACGACAGATGCCCATTTGGGTGTCCAGTAATTCGTCAAACCAGAGTAGGCTTTGCGTCTCGTTAGTATACATATTTCTTTCCACGGAAGTAAAGCTCCACGCTTTGCCTTTGTCAAAATGGGGTTTGGCATAGGATTTAAAATCATCTTTTTGCCAGTTTTCCGCAGCCTCAGTTCCAAGAAATACAGCATCTTTGGTCATCAAATTAAAATAAGCGTCAAAATCTGCTTCAGAAGCGGCAGCATGCCATGCGTCTATTGTAGCTGTTGCACTGTCAAAAAGTTCTTGTTTGTTCTGTACTGCTTTTTTATCTGTAGAAACACTGTAATTGCATCCCAAAAGCAAAAAAAATATTGTTGCCAATAATGTGGATTTAAATAGAGTCATTAGTCTGTAAACGTTTATTGGCTTCTATATTTTCATCGGTTCGTGCCATTTTATCGATGCGCTGTTTTTCAAATTTTGCCTGGATTTGTGCTAATAAATTGACAAATGCAATATTAGTTTCCTTTAGGTTTGCCAATAAAACCAAAGAATCAGAACCTCTTTGATGCAAGACTTCGTGCAGCAATTTAACGCGGGTGTTTACCACACGCATACGGGAAGAAATGATAGTGGTGTTTAAAGCTTCGGGAATAGTATTTTGCAAGGTGTCTACTGCAACTGCCATACGTTCAGATTCTGCACTGAATCGCGTCAAACTTCCGGTATTAATGCGTTTCAAATCGTTTTCAAATTCCTGAAACCGTTGCCAACTTACAAGCGCATCACGAGCCTCCTCGCTCAAAACCGGTAACTGAAGACCACTTGAGGGAAGCTCCACATTTTCCGGTAGAACCTCTGATTCTAATGATTTTGTGTTATTGCAACTAAAAATAAGAAGTACAAAAAACAAAAATAACCGATGCATGTATAAGATGTTAATTTTTACAAAGGTACGGGTTCTGTGTTATATTTTTTAAAAACCTTTCCAAGGAACCTCATGCTATTTGCTATCTTTACAAATCTAAAATAAATTTGATGAAATCCAGAATTCTTATCCTTGGTGCCTGTGGTCAGATTGGCACCGAACTTACCGTTGCATTACGACAAAAATATGGAAGCCATAAAGTAATCGCCAGTGATATTCGTCAGGGCGATGATGCCTTGATGAAAGGGGGTCCTTTTGAAATTATTGATGCCACTAATTATGAAGCTATAGAAAATATAGTAATCCAATATGAAATAAACGAAGTCTACCTTATGGCTGCGATGCTTTCGGCTACTGCTGAAAAATTCCCCGCTAAGGGATGGCATTTAAACATGACCTCCTTGTTTAATGTACTTAATCTTGCCAAGGATAAAAAAATTGAAAAAGTATTCTGGCCATCTAGCATTGCTGTTTTTGGGAGTACCACCCCACGAGAAAACACCCCGCAACGCACGGTAATGGAACCATCTACTGTGTATGGTATAAGCAAACAAACCGGCGAGCGCTGGTGTGAATATTACTTTGATAAATATGGTGTGGATGTGCGCAGCATTCGTTATCCCGGTATCATAAGCTGGCAAACCCTGCCGGGCGGAGGCACTACAGATTATGCCATTGACATCTACCACAAAGCATTAAAGCACAATAAATATGTGTGTTTTTTAAGTGAGAAAACCACCTTGCCAATGATTTATATGGAGGATGCCATACGTGCCACATTAGACATTATGAGCGCTCCTGCTGAAAAAATAAAAATTCGTTCTTCTTATAATTTAGCGGCTATCAGTTTTGATCCCAAAGAAATAGCCGAAAGTATTAAAAAACAACTCCCTGAATTTTCCATTTCTTATGAACCGGACTTCCGTCAGCAAATTGCAGATTCGTGGCCACAAAGTATCGATGACCGGGAAGCTAGGGAAGACTGGAACTGGCAACATGAATATGACCTGGATTCCATCACTGTGGATATGCTGAAAAATTTAGCGCCAACCTATAAAAAATAATATTGCTATGAAAGAACGCAACATAGCCGTCGCCGCACAGCAACTAAGAGAAGCTGATCATACAAAAACAGTTTGTTCGCCTGTAAGGGAATGGATAGGTGCAGATTCTATAGAAGATGCTTATGCCGTGCAATTTATTAATACAGATATACGATTAAGATACGGCTCAAAAATAGTAGGAAAAAAAATAGGGCTTACTTCAAAAAAAGTACAGGAGCAACTGGGAGTCGATCAACCTGATTTTGGGGTTTTATTTGCCACTATGGAAGTGGAAAACGGAAGTGAACTATCTATTACCAAAACCATGCAGCCCAAGGTGGAAGCTGAAATTGCTTTTGTATTAAAAAACGATTTAATGCATAAAAATCCCACTAGGGAAGAAGTAGAAGATGCTATAGATTATGCGGTGGCAGCAATTGAAATTGTAGGCAGTCGCATAGCAAACTGGGACATAAAAATAACCGATACCATTGCAGACAATGCCTCAGCAAGCCATTTTGTACTAGGAACCGAAAGAAAAAACCTTGTAGAGGTGGATTTTATAAACTGCAAAATGGAAATGCAACTTAACGGAGAAACCGTATCAGAAGGAACCGGAGCCGCTTGCTTGGGTTCGCCATTAATTGCGGTGCAATGGCTGGCAACAAAAATGGCCGCAATAGGAAGCCCTTTGCACAGAGGCGATATTATTCTTTCAGGGGCATTGGGACCAATGGCCAATGTGGTTGCCGGAGATAAAGTTACTGCACAAATAAGTGGTTTGGGAGAAGTGAAAATAGTATTTACCAAATAATCAAAACTTAAAGAATGGACGCCGGAGTGGCACTGGTTTACGTTTGTGGGATATATTCTGTGGGATTTGCAGTTTTCCATATCTATTTTTGGAAACTTTTTCGGTGGAAAAAAGAACTCCAGAATTTAAGTCCTGCAAATCGTGGTATCCTTCAGATAGCCAATTTACGGCTGATTTACATCTTTTTATTTGTGGCTTCCACTTGCTTTCTGTTTCCGGTAGAACTTATAGAAACGAAGCTCGGGAATTTTTTTCTTGTCGGAAATGCCTTATTTTGGCTGGGAAGAACCATAGAACAATTTATATTCCTAAAAATTAACCATAAAATGGTGCACGTGCTTACTGCCCTATTCATTCTGGGTATTGCTTTGTTTACGTTGCCCCTTTTTATTTAAAACATCTAGATGCAAAAAACTAAAGTCGCCATTATTGGTTCAGGAAACATAGGAACCGATTTATTAATCAAAATCCTGCGCACCTCAAAACTGCTGGAAGTTACTGTTTTTGTTGGTATTGACCCGGAATCTGACGGTCTAAAACGCGCAGAACTTCTAGGAGTGAAAACTACCGCACAGGGTGTGGATGGATTAATTAAGATGCCTGAATTTAAAGAAATCGAAATCATTTTTGATGCCACTTCGGCGAAAGCGCACCAGTATAACTATGAAAAAATAAAAGCTTTCCCCGGCAAGAAAATGGTGGATTTAACCCCTGCTGCCATCGGTCCTTTTTTAGTGCCTGCGGTTAATTTTAAAGGAATAAAAGAACTTAATAACGTTAATATGGTGACCTGTGGCGGTCAAGCAACCATCCCGATGGTCGCTGCCGTATCGCGCGTTGCCAAAGTGCATTATGCCGAAATTGTCGCTGCCATCGCCAGCAAATCTGCAGGACCGGGAACACGAGCCAATATTGATGAATTTACCGAAACCACATCAGAAGCTATTGTAAAAGTAGGTGGCGCTAAACGCGGAAAAGCCATCATCATCCTCAACCCGGCAGAGCCACCACTGGTCATGCGGGATACCATATTGACCTTAAGCGAGTCGGCAGATAGGGAAGCCATTCGCCAAAGCATTAAAGAAATGGAAGCAGAAGTGCAAAAATACGTGCCCGGTTATAGCCTGAAACAGGAAGTACAGTTTGAAGACATCCCGGAAAGCAATCCGGTATTTATTGAAGGGTTAGGAAAAGTACACGGACTCAAAACCACGATATTACTGGAAGTAATTGGCGCAGGGCATTACCTGCCTGAATATGCCGGGAATCTGGATATTATGACCTCAGCGGCATTGGCGGCGGGGGAACGGATGGGGCTCTTCGACTCCCCTTCGACTCCGCTCAGGGACCAACTCAGGGATCGGGGATGAACAAAATCAATACTAAAAATGAATCGAACGGAGATTGAGCGGAGTCGAAATCGAGCTTCGGCTCCGCTCAGCCACCGGGATGGAATTAACAAAGCTAAAATCGAACGGAGATTGAGCGGAGTCGAAATCAAAGTGGGCTTCGGCTCCGCTCAGCCACCGGGGATGAAAAAGAATATCTGAAAATGACAGGATATATGTATATATTAGAATGTTTTGATATGACCTATTATGTGGGCAGCACTAAAAATTTAGAAAAACGAGTTGAGGAACATCAAAACGGTGAAGGGGCAAATTACACAAAGAGACGATTGCCGCTAAAACTATTATATTATGAAGAATATGATAGAATTGATATAGCTTTTCAAAGAGAAAAACAAGTTCAAGGCTGGAGTAGATTGAAAAAAGAAGCTCTAATCAATGGAAATTATGAGGATTTACCAAAACTTGCAGAATGCAAAAATATAAGCCATTATAAAAATAAAGAGAGTGGCTTCGGCCCCCCTTCGACTCCGCTCAGAGACCAACTCAGCCACCGGGATTAATTGAATAAATTTAAAATTATGAGTAAAAATGACGAGATTCCCGCCTTCGTGGGAATATATGTACAAGACGTGACCCTTAGAGACGGCATGCACGCCATTGGTCATCAGTATACTAAAGAGCAAGTGTTTCAAATCGCAAAAGCTTTGGATAACGCCAAGGTGGACGCCATTGAAATCGCCCACGGTGATGGGCTCGCCGGTGGGAGTTTTAACTATGGTTTTGGCGCTCATACAGATTGGGATTGGCTGGAAGGGATTGCAGAAACACTTAACCACGCTGTGTTGACTACGCTTTTGTTACCAGGTATCGGCACTATAAGCGATTTGAAAAGAGCGGCAAAACTTGGTGTCAAATCTGTGCGGATTGCTACCCATTGCACCGAAGCTGATGTCGCGGCACAACACATCGCCGCTGCAAAAAATCTGGGTATGGATGTCGCCGGTTTTTTAATGATGGCGCATATGAATCCGCCAAAGAAACTGGCTGAGCAAGCAAAATTAATGGAAAACTATGGTGCTGATTGTGTGTATGTAACCGATTCTGCCGGTGCTTTGTTAATGCACGAGGTAGCAGAACGCATGAAAGCTTTTAAGGAGCTGCTGGATGCAAAAACTGAAATAGGGATTCACTGCCACCACAACCTTTCCCTGGGCGTTGCAAACACTATAGTCGCCATGGAGCACGGCGCGACACGACTCGATGCTTCCCTAGCAGGAATGGGCGCCGGGGCAGGTAATTGTCCGCTGGAAGTGCTTATTGCAGTGCTCAACAGAATGGAAGTACCTGTAAACTGTGATTTATATGCGTTAATGGACCTGGCTGATGATACCATAAGGCCATTGCAAAAAAGACTGGTGCGCGTGGACAGGGAAACCCTATCATTAGGTTATGCTGGTATCTATTCCAGCTTTCTACTGCACGCTGAAAAGGCGGCAATCAGGTACGGGCTTAGAACCGGGGATATTCTACAAGAACTCGGCAGACGCAAAATGGTAGGCGGTCAGGAAGATATGATTGTCGATGTGGCCCTGGATATGTTGAAAAATTCAAAGAATATATAACGAATAAAAAACCTAGAAAATCACACTTCGGGACTATTCTATACATTGAACTATGAGGCGATAACAAAAAAATTGAAATTAAATAATTACACCGCAGATTTCGAGGCCTTACTGAACACTGTCACTGATCACTGCTATTGACCACTAACCACTAATTTCTATAGTGACCTCGACAAGAATCGAACTTGTATCTAAAGTTTAGGATCCCGACACTTCGGGACTATTCTATCCATTGAACTACGAGGCGATAACAAAAAAATTGAAATTAAATAATTACACCGCAGA
>MWWI01000147.1_pt1 | contig 15743 bp, 15 predicted proteins | sample 1047321 | NCBI WGS metagenome assembly MWWI01 (sample SAMN06349966, study PRJNA376086) | soil metagenome | isolation source: FI-1 sample Antarctic (ecotone) soil | place: Antarctica | reverse complement strand
CGGCGATGTATCTGGCGGACGTTTTCAACGCCGTTCTCCGGCAGCGCGGCATTTATTTCGCATTGCCGACGCAGGCGACGAGCAATCAAATGTTCGGGCGCGTCGAAAGTTTTCTGAAACATAAACACCAAGGCGAAAAGGCAAATGTCCAGCTTCTTCTTCAGCACGGACACGCTTCGATTTCCGAAGAGTTTGCGGAAAACGTCGAAGATTTCAAAAAACTATACGGCGTTTTCGACGAAAGCGAAACACGCAAAGATTTCGCCAATGTCGTCGCCGCCGAATGGTTCACCTACAAGAAACGCGGGCTGTTCGTTCCGTTCGGAGTCGGCACGATTGACCAGATTTTGCTCGGCGTGCTGCAAGTCAAGCACGTCTTCGTTCGCCTGTTCGGTCTGGCGCACAAAACCATTATCATTGACGAAGTTCACGCCTACGACGCTTATATGTCCACGCTGCTCGAACGCCTGCTCGAATGGCTCGCCGCGCTCTCGTCGCCTGTCATAATTTTAAGCGCGACTTTACCAAAAAGCCGCCGCGACGCGCTCATCAAAGCATATCTGAAAGGTTTGGGACAAAAATTTGAAGACGACGACAAACTCGAATCCGTCGGCGAAAAAGACGAATACCCGCGCATCTCTTATGCGACGGCGAAAACGGAAAGCAAGAGATTCCACATTCGACATCTCGGTTTTCCCGAACGTCAGACGAAAACGCTGCATCTCGAATGGAAAGATAAAGACAATTTCGTTGACGAATTAAAAATGAAACTTTCCTCTGCAAACGGCGGATGCGTCGCCATCATCTGCAACACGGTCAAAGAAGCGCAGGACACTTTCGCCAAACTCGAAGCCGATGAATTTTTCAAAGGCGACGCGGACGACGGCTTACCGAAACTTGATTTACTTCACGCCCGTTTCCGCTTCAAAAACCGCGACGAACGCGAGAAACGCGCTTTGCTTCGATTCGGCAAACAAGGCGAAAAAGTTTCTTTTATTGAGAGTGGAAAAAAAGTTGAAAAAACAGTAATGCGCCCCGATTGCGCTATTTTAGTTTCAACGCAAATCATCGAACAATCGCTCGATTTGGATTTCGATTTAATGATTTCCGAACTCGCTCCCGCCGATTTGCTTCTCCAGCGTTCCGGCAGATTGCACCGCCACGAACGCCCGGAAAGAGTTTTATCCAAATACGCGCCGACGCTCTGGGTTCTCAAACCTGAAACCGACGAAAACGGCAATCTGCTGAAAAACAAACAAAACGAACCGGATTTCGGCGCAAGCGGCATCGTCTATGACAAACATATTCTGCTTCGCTCGTGGCTCAAATTGCGAAACTGTTTTCAGATTGAAATCCCGAACGACATTGAAGATTTGATTGAAGATGTCTATGACGCGGAGAGATATTTTGACGCTCTGACTGATGAAGAAAAGGAAATGTGGCGAACGACGGCGGAAATTTATCGAGCAAATTCACAAAAGGAAGAAGATATAGCGCAAACAATTTACCTCAATTCGCCGCACTATAAAGACCATTTGGGTAACTTTGTCAGAAATCCGAAGGAAGAAGACGCGCCGGAACTTCATCCGGCGCATCAAGCGCAAACGCGCCTCGTCGAACCGACGGCAAACGTCGTTTGTCTGTGGGAAAAAGACGACGAGATTTTTACCGATGAAAGTTACGCGCAGAAAATTTCACTAACGGATAAACCGAATAGACAAACGGCTAAAAAACTTTTATTCAATTCGGTGACGATTTCGACAAAATCCGTTGTTTTTAGTTTACTGCGCCAAGAAGTGCCGGAAGGCTGGAGAAAATTTGCGCTGCTGATGCGCCATCGTATTTTGATTTTCGACGCGAACGGAAAATGCCCGATGTTCGGTTTTGTCTTTCACCTTGACGAAAAACTTGGTTTGAGAATTTATAAAAAGGAGGAAATTTAATGTTCACATTTAATCTTTTGGAAGAGAAATGGCTGCCGTGTGTGATGACCGACAACGCATTGCGCGATATGAGTTTGCGTGAAGTTTTGACGAACGCGCCGAACGTGCGCGAACTCGTCGGCGATTCGCCGCCCGTCACAATTGCTCTGCACCGGCTGCTTCTGGCGATTCTGCATCGCGCTTTGTCCGCGCCGCGCAATGCCGACGAGTGGAATGAAATTCGAGAGACCGCAAATTTTGACCGCGCCAAAATCGAAAATTATTTTGATAAATGGAAAAGTCGCTTTGATTTGTTCGACGCAAATCATCCGTTTTATCAATCAGTTTCGGCGCGTGAGAATGTTCAAAGCGGCGCGATTATTCAACTTTATTTTCAAGGTAAAAATAACGCCACGCTTTTTGACCATTCGACGATTACCGTCCCGAACGCGGTTTCGGCGGCGCAGGCGGCGCGACTTCTCGTTGCCTTTCAATCATTCGATTTCGGCGGAATCAAAGCCGACGGCTCGGCGCAGACCGCGCCGCTTCTGCAAAGCGCGATTGCTTTAGTCAAAGGCGCAAATCTTTTTGAAACGCTGATGTTTAATCTTCACCGCTACGACGGAGTTAATCCGTTCACATTCAAATTGTCGCAGGATTTACCGGCGTGGGAACGAGACGAAGAAACGCAAGCCGTCGAAAGACTGCCTGACGGTTATGTTGACCTTTTGACGTGGCAGGCGCGGCGCATAAATCTTCAGCCTGAAGCCGATGAGAATGGTGAAACAATCGTCAAAAATACCGTGATTATGCGCGGTTATTCAATGCCGAGAACGGTTAATCGTCACGCCAAGGAAACGATGATTGCTTTTCGCGCCAGCAAAACCGAAGGCTTTTTCCCCGTTGGATTCAGCGAAACACGCGCGCTTTGGCGCAACAGTCTTTCGCTTTTTCAGACGGTCAAAGACCAGACTTTCCGCCCAAAAATGCTTGACTGGCTCGATGATTTAGCTGACGAGTATTTAGATCGTCGTGCATCTCTGCCGATTGAGTTTTACGGACTCGCCGCCGATAAAGGCAAACTGCTTTTCTGGCAAAAGGAAAGTTTTTATCTGCCGCTCGCGTATTTGGACGATGCCGAACTGCTTCAAACTCTGCGAAACGCGGTTGAGTTTGCGGAACAAGTAGCGTTTGCTTTGAAATTGGGTGTCAAAAAATTAGCCGAAGAACTGGAAACCGGTGCCGCGAATTTTCAGGCGATGCCGATGTATTGGTCAACGCTCGAACTCGCGTTTCAAAATCTGCTTTCTAATTTGCCGAACGATACGACGGCGGCGATGAGCGATTGGTGCAGGTTTGTTTTGGACACGGCGCGAGACGCTTTTCGGCAAACGGCGAACAGTTTGAGCGGCGCGGCGCGTGAGCAAAAAGCGATTGTCGAAGCCGAAGCGGAATTTAATAAACAGCGCAATATATTTTTGAGCAAAAACGAAAATACCTACGGCGTTTATTTGCCGAAAGGAAAATCAAAAGGAGGAAATCAATGATGGAAACAGTCGAAAAAACTGAAACGAATCTAGCCGAACCGAAGGAAAAAAGCGAGTTTATCAAGCATCTTGAAGGTTTGGTGAGGGACAAAAACCGTGCGGCTCTGGCGCGTTTGCGAAGCGGTTTGCGCCGGAAAGACAGCCGTTCGATGGAAATGTATCCGGTTATCGGCAGATTTTTGTCGGAAAAGCCGAATCGCAATTACGAAAATGCTGTGTTTATTGTCGCCGCGCTGTTTGCTTATTACCCGGACGCAAAAACAAATGCCGGAAATTTGGGTGCATCTTTGAAGGAACTTAAAAACAAAGAGAAAAAGCAAAATCCACAGGAAGACTCGAAAAGTAACCCAATCGAAAAGCGACTTGTGGCTCTACTTAATGCCGAAGCCGACGAGCTACCGGATTATCTGCGGCAGATTGTCGGATTGCTGAAATCAAAAGAAATTCCCGTTAATTGGCAACAACTTCTTAAAGATGTTCAGTATTGGGAAACAAACGATGAAAACTCTAAATACGAAAGCGTTCAGAAAAAATGGGCGCGGAGCTTTTGGGGAAGTTACAACAACGAAAACATTCAAGACAAACAGGAAAATTTAGGAGGAAGACAATGATTTTAGAACTACACATTATTCAAAACTTCGCGCCGTCAAATTTAAACCGCAACGACACGGGCGCACCGAAAGACTGTATTTTCGGCGGTTCGCGCCGCGCACGGATTTCCAGCCAATGCTTTAAACGAGCGATGCGCGAACATTTCCGCACAAACTTTGAAGCGCAGAATAATTTAGCCGAACGCTCAACCAGACTTTTAGAGGAAATTACAAAACGAGTGGCTGCCGCCGGACAAAAAGAAGAGTCGGAAGCCAAAGGCGTGGTTGAGGCGGCAATGAGCGGCTTGAAAATGACTATCAAAGATAAAGAAAAAGGAAAAACCCAATATCTGATTTTCTTGGGACGCGAAGAGATAAAAGCCATCGCTAATCTTTGCGTGGAAAATTATGAAGCGTTATTGGCGATTGCTCCAAAAACCGAAGAAGGAATGACCGCGAAACAGGCGAAGGACGCAGCGAAAAATTCCGTTCCGGCTGAAATCACTAAAGCCCTGCAAAAAGTTTTGGACGGCGGCAAAGCGGCTGACCTCGCGCTGTTCGGCAGAATGCTGGCGGATTTGCCGGAGAAAAATCGTGATGCTTCGTCGCAGGTGGCGCACGCGATTTCGACGCATAAAACTGGTGTTGAATTCGATTTTTTCACGGCGGTTGACGATCTGAAACCGGAAGATACGGCTGGTTCAGACCATCTCGGCACGGTGGAGTTTAATTCGGCGTGTTTTTACAGGTACGCCAACGTCAACGTCGAAAAATTGCGGGAAAACTTGCAGGGCGATGAAGATTTAACCCGCGCGACGGTTGAAGCGTATATCCGCGCGGCGGTCGAAGCGATTCCAACGGGCAAGCAAAATTCGTTTGCGACGCACGAAAAGCCGTCGTTTGTTTTGGCGACGGTGAGCGACGCGGGTAAATGTTCGCTGGCGAATGCGTTTGAAAAAGCCGTCAAAAACGAAGAATGGGTCGAAGCAGAAAAGGGAAGCGATGAAAAGAAAGTAAAGCGCGAAGGCTTGGTTCTGAATTCCATCGAAAAATTGTCCAATCACTACGGAAGAATCAACAAAATCTACGGTGGCAACGCCAAATCGAAAGTTTACGTGAAGACGAACGACGCACTGACGAACGGTTTGGGAACGGAAGCGAACAGTTTTGCCGAATTGATTGACGTAACCGTCGGCGCGATTTTCGACAAACGGGAGGCGTAAAAATATGCCGCATATTTTGTTGTTGAGATTGTCCGCGCCGATGCAGTCGTGGGGCGTGATGAGTCGTTTTTCACGGCGCGACACCGGCAAAGAGCCGTCGAAATCGGGCGTCGTCGGTTTGATTTGCGCCGCGCTCGGCGTTTCGCGGGACGAAGCAAACGCTGAAAATCCGCTTTTCGCCGCGCTTATAAAACTAAAAATGGGCGTGCTGGTTTTGCGCGAAGGCGTTTTGCAGAGCGATTATCACACGGCGCAGAACATCGTAAAAGCCGACGGCGGAATAAAAGAGACGGAGCTTTCGACGCGCTTCTACCTCGCCGACGCCGATTTCGTCGTCGGTCTTGAAGGCGACGATTCGGACACACTCGAAACGATTCAGGCGGCTTTGCGGAAACCGAAATGGCAGTTGTTTCTCGGACGTAAGGCGTTTGTGCCGGATTTGCCGGTTTATTTCCGCGAAGGCGTTTTAACGATTGAAAATTCGGACGAATCGCTCAGAGACTTTCTGCAAAGCGATGAGCTAAATCAAATTTTGCAGAAGTTCGACGAGGAATTTGGCAGACAGCTTAAAGGTAATCAGCCGCGCCGACGATTAATTATCGAAGACAACGAAAAGGGAACTGAAACGCGCCAGGACGTGCCGCTTTCGTTTGCCGAAAGACGATTTACAAATCGGCGTGTGAGAACCGAATTTATTTCAAACAAAGGAGAAAAATCGAATGGAACTTTATCTGACGAAAATGATTTTGAATCCGCGCTCGCGCCGGGTTCAGTTTGAAATCGGCAATCCGCAGCAGCTTCATAAAACCGTTTGCGGCGCGTTTCCGGCGATTGAAAATCAGGCGCATCTGCCGCATCACGAACGCGTTACGCCGCGTAATAAGTTTGACATTCTGCATCGTTTAGATGTTGATTACCGGAGCGGGCGCGCCGTGCTGCTCGTCCAATCAACCGTCAAACCCGAATGGGATAATTTGCGCGACAATTTCCTTGCCGAAGATGTCGAAGAGAGTTTGTCGGTCAAATCAATCGGCGAAAGTTACGCGCAGATTGAAACGGGAATGAATTTGCTGTTTCGACTTCGGGCAAATCCGACGAAGCGCATTGGCAAGTCAGACGCGGAAGCGAAACCGAAATTTAAAGAGTCCGAAAAAGGTAAAATTCGTCGCCGCGTCGAACTTCGCACGGACGCGGAGAAAATTGCGTGGCTTAAGCGCAAAGGCGAAAACGCCGGATTTCAACTTGCCGATGTGAAGGTCAAAGCAGTTGAAAACGCCGTTGCCGTCGCGCAGGGAAAAATCAATTTCAGCCGAAGCCGTAATTCGCCGGAACTGACTTTCGGCGCGGTCGTTTACGAAGGCGTTCTGCAAGTAACCGATGCCGACAAATTTCGTGAAGCGATACAAAGTGGAATCGGCACGGGCAAAGCATATGGATTCGGACTTCTTTCGATTGCGCCCGTCAACGACTAAAAGTTATTTCTATGAATTTTCTCCACAAATGTGGAGATGAACCCACGGGCGTGCCGTGTGCGAATCTAAATTTCTCTACGCACGTGGAGACGAATTTGGAGGATTGAATTTATGCGATTAAAAGACCTTAATCAACTGCCGAAAATTAGAGACAGCTTTAGTTATCTCTACGTCGAGCATTGCAAAATCGAGCAGGACGCGAAAGCTATTGCCCTCTTCGATGCAAATGGAAAGACAAACGTTCCGTGCGCGAATCTGACCACTTTGCTCGTCGGACCCGGCACGACGATTACGCATTCAGCCGTCAAAACTCTCGCCGACAACGGTTGTCTGGTGATGTGGTCGGGCGAAGGCGCGGTCAGATTTTACGCCGCCGGAATGGGCGAAACCAGAGCGGCGCGGCATCTGCTCCGGCAGGCTTATCTCAGTTCGCTTCCCGCATTGCGCCTGCGCGTCGTGCGCCGAATGTATGAAATGCGGTTCGGCGAAGAACTCTCGGAAGAATTGACCTTGCAGCAGATTCGCGGCAAAGAAGGTGTTCGCGTCCGCACGGCGTATTCGCAATCAAGCGCCGCGACCGGCGTCGAATGGACGGGACGTTCTTATAATCGAACGGATTGGAAAGATTCGACGCCGATTAATCGCGCGCTTTCGGCGGCGAACAGTTGTCTTTACGGGGTGTGTCAGGCGGCAATCGTATCCGCCGGATATTCGACTGCGCTCGGTTTTATTCACACGGGAAAAATGCTCTCGTTCGTCTATGACATCGCGGATTTGTATAAAGCCGATTTGACGATTCCGCTCGCTTTTCAAATGGTCGCCGAATCGGAATTCGATTTGGAAAGCCGCATTCGGCATTCTCTACGCGACAAATTTCATCAGGAAAAATTTCTGCAAAGAATTATTCCCGACCTCGAAACAGCGTTGAACGTCAAAACCGACGACACGGAAAGCGAATTCGACTTTGACGATGCTGCGCCCGGCGGTCTCTGGGACGGCAATGATTCTTCGGTCAGCGGCGGCATCAATTGGGCTAATTCGGATGAGGAGTAATAATCAAATGGTCGTATTTCTAATGGAAAAAGTTCCCGTGTCGCTGCGCGGCGAAATCACGCGCTGGATGCTGGAATTACGTCCCGGAGTTTTCGTCGGCAACATCTCAGCCCTCGTCCGCGAAAAACTTTGGGAAGCGGTTTGCCAGAAACTCAAGGGCGGCGCGGCGATGCTTCTGCACAGCGCGGCAAATGAACAAGGATATAAAATCCGCACCTTCGGCGACACAATGCGAAAGGTCAAAGATTTCGACGGACTTCAATTAATTGTTGTTTCCGATAAAAAACAAAAGTAAAATACACTTAGACCGGGCAAAACATATTAAAAGCCAATGTTTGCCAAGTGTTTTCTCTACGCACGTGGAGATGAACCGTTTCATTTCTATTTTTCCAATTCTTTCGTCAGGTTTTCTCTACGCACGTGGAGATGAACCGAAGTGCTACAAAGTTGGTGTATGCCAACACAAGTTTTCTCTACGCACGTGGAGATGAACCGTAACGGTAAGACGGTGTGATTAGCATCGGCAAGTTTTCTCTACGCACGTGGAGATGAACCGCTTATCTTCGAGTTTTTGCGATTCGGGCTTCGGTTTTCTCTACGCACGTGGAGATGAACCGAAGCCATTATTTATCTGGCTCGACAGTCCGATGTTTTCTCTACGCACGTGGAGATGAACCGGCGAATCGGTTTGACCTGTGATTCGCTATTGCGTTTTCTCTACGCACGTGGAGATGAACCGCGGAACGGCGATTGAAGAGGTTTGCGGTTTTCGTTTTCTCTACGCACGTGGAGATGAACCGTGCGGAGGCAAGTGCGCAGGCAAGTGCGGAGGCGTTTTCTCTACGCACGTGGAGATGAACCGTTGAAGAATTCCGCAAAGTTCAATAAAAACTAGTTTTCTCTACGCACGTGGAGATGAACCGGAGAAATTATGGTAACGGGAGCACAGGTTAAAGTTTTCTCTACGCACGTGGAGATGAACCGACAACACGGTGGTCAGGGTCTGCGCCGGTTGAGTTTTCTCTACGCACGTGGAGATGAACCGGAGATAAAAATATGTCAATGGAAATTGTTGAAGTTTTCTCTACGCACGTGGAGATGAACCGTTTAGAAATAAACAAATCCAAAAAACGAGGTCGTTTTCTCTACGCACGTGGAGATGAACCGTTTTCCGCTAATCTGTCTCTACACCAATCGTCGTTTTCTCTACGCACGTGGAGATGAACCGAGGCGAATTCTAATTTCTCCAAATTACTGAAAGTTTTCTCTACGCACGTGGAGATGAACCGTATTCGCCCGACGGCTCTCAGAAGTCTTCGAAGTTTTCTCTACGCACGTGGAGATGAACCGGTAAATTGTCGGAATGCGCTTCATATCCGTTTGTTTTCTCTACGCACGTGGAGATGAACCGCGTCGTGGTCAATATCGCGGCTGATAAATAAAGTTTTCTCTACGCACGTGGAGATGAACCGTTTGTTTGAACTGCGAAGAGCCCGGATTTTTAGTTTTCTCTACGCACGTGGAGATGAACCGTCTCTGGAAATTGTTTGAAGAAACGATGGCGAGTTTTCTCTACGCACGTGGAGATGAACCGTGATGTGCGTAATTTCAGACGATGAACGGAAAGTTTTCTCTACGCACGTGGAGATGAACCGGAAAAATCGGCAGCAGCGATGCCATCCCAATCGTTTTCTCTACGCACGTGGAGATGAACCGCAGTTCAAAACCGGCGCAGTCGCCGCAGACGAGTTTTCTCTACGCACGTGGAGATGAACCGACGTAAAAAGCGAATGGCGATTTAAACTTGTAGTTTTCTCTACGCACGTGGAGATGAACCGCTCCATTTCTTCCTTTGTCCGCGCGACGTGCGGTTTTCTCTACGCACGTGGAGATGAACCGTTCTGCTTTGGATAATTGAGTATGCTTACGAGGTTTTCTCTACGCACGTGGAGATGAACCGCCGGGATTATGCGTTCGCGCCCGCGTTATGAAGTTTTCTCTACGCACGTGGAGATGAACCGGCGCGGGCGCGGCAAGAGGCTTGGCGGCAACCGTTTTCTCTACGCACGTGGAGATGAACCGATAAACCGCCGCACGAACAATTAAAAGAAATTGTTTTCTCTACGCACGTGGAGATGAACCGCCGGTTGCATACTCAAAATCAACTATTTCGCGGTTTTCTCTACGCACGTGGAGATGAACCGTAAGTGTTTGCCGGGTCGCCCCAAAATGTCGGCGTTTTCTCTACGCACGTGGAGATGAACCGTTGTCGGCGCGGTCGTCGAAGTTTCGGGAACGGTTTTCTCTACGCACGTGGAGATGAACCGGAATTTATCCGACGCCGCGCCTGCTTTGTCATGTTTTCTCTACGCACGTGGAGATGAACCGTTGTCTCATCATTGGAAAGCGAAGGCTACGAGGTTTTCTCTACGCACGTGGAGATGAACCGGACTTATGGTAATGCTTGAGAAATACAGAGGAGTTTTCTCTACGCACGTGGAGATGAACCGCAAGGTTCTATCCGCAGGACTCGAGAAACTGCGTTTTCTCTACGCACGTGGAGATGAACCGTTTCGGACGATATTTTCCAATCGTCAGTATCAGTTTTCTCTACGCACGTGGAGATGAACCGGGCGGCAGGAGTTTTGAAAACTTTAACAACGGGTTTTCTCTACGCACGTGGAGATGAACCGACAAATCCGCATGATAAAGCTTTTCCCGAAATGTTTTCTCTACGCACGTGGAGATGAACCGGACACGACCAATTATGAAAATGCCATTCAAAAGTTTTCTCTACGCACGTGGAGATGAACCGGTGAGACCGAAGGCGTTTGGGTCGGCGCGGCGGTTTTCTCTACGCACGTGGAGATGAACCGCGCTCGTTCCTGAAGGCGCGATTATTATAAAAGTTTTCTCTACGCACGTGGAGATGAACCGTCGGCGTGCGTGTCAAGGCGATTCCTGGCAGGGTTTTCTCTACGCACGTGGAGATGAACCGCCGTCCACAGCGCGTATCTCGAAAAAGGACTGGTTTTCTCTACGCACGTGGAGATGAACCGCCACCCCACCCACGCCACTTTCAGCAGTAGGAGTTTTCTCTACGCACGTGGAGATGAACCGTGGGAGTCAGGGTAAAAGCCGCGCCCGGCAGAGTTTTCTCTACGCACGTGGAGATGAACCGGGGCGGCGGCGATACGCCGCGCCACAAAGGTCGTTTTCTCTACGCACGTGGAGATGAACCGTGCGGAAAAATCGCGCACCGCTCGCGCCCGCCGTTTTCTCTACGCACGTGGAGATGAACCGTGACCTGCACCCGTAAAATTACTCCAATCAAATGGCGAGAATCAACTAAAATGAAAATAGGAGATTCGAGCAATGAAGAAGACTTTTACGGACGAGCAAACCGTTGGAATTCTGCGCGGGTTTGAAGGCAGCGGGCTGACGATCAAAGAATACTGCCGACAAAAGCAGGTCAGCGAAGGAACATTTTATAAGTGGCGCAGCCGCTTCGGGACGATGGAAGTTTCCGAGGTCAAAGAATATCGGCAGCTTCAGCAGGAAAACGCTCGATTGAAACGCCTGCTTGCCGAGCGCGACCTGGAAATTGACGTGATGAAGGAAGTCATCGCAAAAAAGTGGTAACGGTTGCCGCCCGCCGGGAAGCGGTGGAGTTCATCAAAACGCGCAACATTAGCGAGCGGCGGGCGGGATCGTCCCGAAGGCAACGCACGCTAATCAGATTTGGACGTATGATTTTGTGTTTGACCAAAGTTTATCAGGCAAGAGCCTGAAGATGCTGACGTTGATTGACGAATATACCAGGGAATGCTTGACGGTTGAGGTCGGAGTTTCCATTCGGAGTCAAAGGGTTAAACAGATTCTGCAAAGAGTTTGCGCCGACACCGGTCAGCCGGAATTAATCCGTTCGGATAACGGCTCGGAATTTATTGGCAAAGCAGTCGGCGCGTGGCTGATGCAAAACGGTATCAAGCCGTTATTTATTGAACCGGGAAAGCCTTGGCAAAACGGCAAAGGCGAAAGTTTCAACGGCAAACTCAGAGATGAATGCCTTAGAGACTGTTTGAAAAGTAGGCTACGGTCAAAAGTTCAGGTAAATTTGAGTTGTGAAAAAGCAAATCTATCCGAGCGATATGACCGATAGCCAATGGCATCATATCAGAGAGTTATTTGAAAAGAGAAACACGATGGGCAGACCGCGCGAACTTGATTTGAGAGAAGTGGTCAACGCCATTTTGTATGTTTTGGCAACTGGTGTGCAATGGCGCTATCTGCCTATTTGCTACCCGAAATGGCAGTCGGTTTATTACTATTTTCGCAAATTCGAGCATGATGGAACGTGGGCGCGAATCCACGACGGGCTGCGTGCCGAAGTGCGGAGAAAGGCTGGCAAGCATAAACATCCGACGGCTGGGTGCTTGGATTCGCAGTCGGTGAAAACCGTCGGTGTCAGTTCTTGTTTCGGGTATGACGCGGGCAAAAAGGTCAAAGGACGCAAACGCCATATTTTAGTTGATACTTTAGGATTGTTGTTGGTTGTGATAGTCACGGTTGCCGACATTCAAGACCGTGACGGGGCGCGGCTTTTGTTCGGAAAACTTTCAGGCAGTTGCAAGAAACTTCGCAAAATCTGGGTGGATGGCGGTTATCGGGGAGAACTGCTCAGTTGGGTGAAGTTAAATTTCAAGTTTGTCTTAACAGTAGTTTTGCGCTCGGAAGAACAAAAGGGATTTGTGGTTTTACCGCGTCGGTGGGTAGTTGAAAGAACTTTGGCGTGGCTCAGTCATCATCGGCGATTGAGTAAGGATTACGAAGTGTTCCCGAAAACAAGCGAAACATTTATTTTAATTGCAATGACCCGGTTGATGCTTCGCAGACTTCAACCTTTATGACTTTTCAAACAGTCTCTTAGTCGTGAATGGTTCTCTTCGGTCAAAGAAGCACAGATCGTAATTGAATGCTGGCGAAAGTTCTATAATGAAGAAAGACCGCATTCAAGCCTTGGATATTTGACTCCGCTGGAGTTCAAATCACAGGCGGAGAACAACAAATCTCTCGCCATCTGATTGGAGTAACAAATGGGGGCTGGACAACCGGTAAAAGAAATTTGGAATTTATTGGTCGGAGGGTTTTCTCTACGCACGTGGAGATGAACCGCGAAGGTAAATTTTAACCAAATTTCGGCTGTGTCTCAATCAAGTATTGGCAAAAACTGGTCTTTGCAATATTTGCCTTCTTTTTGGTGATTTGGTTAAATGAATCTCCACCCAATTACCGAAAAGAGAATGAAATTTATTTTAGAAAAGCAATAACGGAAGCGCGGCTGATTTTAAGCTTTCGGGCAATCTCAGATTTGTTCAAACCCTTTCCTTTTTTATAAAGTTTTTTTACTTCATCTTTTTTCTTTGCGGCAGTTTTTGGTCGCCCGTGCGTTCTACCTTTTTCCCTGGCATTAGCGATTCCGGCTTTGACGCGCTCGCGGATGATGTCGCGCTCAAACTCTGCAAAGGTTGAAAGCATTCCCGCCATCGCTCTACCGGATGGAGTAGAGAAGTCTAAAGACTCAGTTAAAGATACAAAGACCACTCCGATTTCTCGAAGCTCGTTTAACGTCATTACCAAATCAGCAAGACTTCTGCCGAAGCGGTCAAGTTTCCAAACTAGTATCACATCAATCTCTCGACGCTTTGCCATTCTGACAAGCTCTTCACGCTGGGGTCGAATTTTCGCACCTGAACCGACTTCCTGGACTTCTGCTGCAAGCGTCCAATCTCGGTTCTTAATATACTCTTTCATTTTCTCAATCTGCATCGGCAAGGTTTGCTGGTCGTGCGTCGAAACGCGCGCGTAGATTCCTACTCTCATAAACGAAGGATAATATATAGAGGGACAGGTGTCAAAAAACTACTGTTTTTTGACACCTGTTTCTTGTCTTCCAAAACACACGAAATATAAGGCTTTCCAATGACGTTTTTTGAGGGGGTTTTTTGACACCTTGTATAATTCCGATTTCAGAGTAATTCCGATTGATATTTTCTACACGCCATCTCCAGCATAAACCAGAAGCGGGAAATCATCATTTCGTAGCGCATGTCATCAAGAGTCTCTGCACCTTGATAAACTTCCGGCTCATTGTAATCTAGCTGTTTTTGGCTGTATATCTTGAGTAAACGTCGAGAATACGAGAGCTTGTGAAATCATCGATTGCCTCCTAGAATCAACATACTGTCCTCAAAAAGTATTACCATTTAATTATTTGCAGTTTAGATGAGGCAGTAGCAGATGGAATGAAGAATGCAAGTTCTAATACCAATTTTAACGCCGCTTCCAGTCCGCAAATCGGTCGAAGAATATTGAAGGTGGCGACTGAAGCGGACAAGGAATTTGTTCAGGCAGAAATTATAGGAAACGGTGATCCTGCAAAAGCAAACGCGCACATTCTGACGGTGATGAATCAGGTTGATGCGGTCTACCGCAGAGACCTTAATTTGCGGATTGTTGTGACATTCCAGCACGCCTGGATGCCTGGCACGGAACACCCTTATATGGGATTAACGAACTTCCCATTATTAAATGCTTTTAAAAATTACTGGAATACCCATTTCCCGGCATCGAGTTCAAATTACAGGCGCGACGTGACTCACCTTTTTACTAGGAAAATTACCCCCGACAATGATGGAAGAGCTTACAACTATGGCACTGTCTGCAATCCTGAAATATCTTATTCCTATACATCAAACTTTCGCTTTGATAAATGGGTTACTGTCGCCCACGAACTGGGACACAATCTCAATGCGTATCACCCCGACCAACTAACTCCGGTACCGCTTAATTGTGCAAATACAATCATGCAGGCATATCCAAAGCCTTGAATTTTGTCCTTATTCGATCAATGAGATAAATGCTTTCGTTAACACCAATGGAAGTTGTTTAGAATTAGATCCTGCTACAAGTACAAAGACCTCGTTTGATTTTGATGGCGACGGTAAAAGCGATGTCAGTGTTTTTCGCCCATCAAATGGTGTGTGGTATTTGAACAACTCCAAGATAGGCTTCTCTGCCACGCAATGTGGCATTTCCATCGACAAAATCGCACCTGCCGATTTTGACGGCGACAGCAAAACCGACATTGCTGTTTTCTGTAACGGAACCTGGTTTATTTTGCGAAGTTCGGATGGTGGATTTTCATTAATTTGGTACTTCAGAGGACATTCCGACACCGGCTGATTTTGACGGTGATGGACGCGCGGAACTGGTTACCTATCGACCGTCTAATGGCACCTGGTATGTATTGAATTTAGTTAGTAACGCATTTAGCACGGTGCAATTCGGAAGGGCGATAGATTCACCGATTGTTGCTGACTATGATGGTGGCGGAAAAACCGATTACGCGGTTTATCGTCCATCAGGCGGCGTTTGGTATCTACTGCAAAGTAATAAGGGGTTTTCTGCTATCCAGTTTGGTATCTCGACCGATAAACCGGTGGTCGGTGATTACGATGGTGACGGCAAAGCTGATGTAGCTGTTTACCGTCGTGAAAACGGCACATGGTATTTGTTTCAAAGCACAAAAGGTTTTGCATCTATACAATTTGGAATCTCTGCAGATTCACCCATATCAGCCGATTACGATGGAGATGGTAAAACCGACATAGCGGTTAATCGTGATGGTACTTGGTACCAAATAAAAAGCACCCAAGGATTTGGTGCAGTGCAATTCGGGCAAAGCGATGATAAACCGATTCCTAATGCATTTATATATTGAAATATTCTAATGCAAAAAATACTTTTTCAAGACTGTATAAAAAAGCAGGGTTGGGAGCGTTACGCTCCCATTGATAGACCTAAATTTTGCAATTGCCTGCTAAAGGCAAATTAAGAAAATATGATATTGGGTTGTGACACACCCTAAAAGAAT
>MWWI01000146.1_pt1 | contig 15777 bp, 6 predicted proteins | sample 1047321 | NCBI WGS metagenome assembly MWWI01 (sample SAMN06349966, study PRJNA376086) | soil metagenome | isolation source: FI-1 sample Antarctic (ecotone) soil | place: Antarctica | reverse complement strand
ATATATGCCACATAAGCCGGGAACCATAGATTGTATAGTTCACCCTTCCTATCCAAGACAATGCCGGGTTCCCCCCCAATATGCTCACGCCTCTCAAATGAATCCCACGGCTGCAAAGTGCCCCGCATGAATGTACGCCGGGGATGCCCCTGCTCCCGGTCTTGAGTAATGTATATGCCAGCCCAAGGATGCGCCCCGCCCTGATATTTCCGGTACCCCGTCACATCGCTTACAAACTGTAGAGATGGACTTGCCCACGGGTAATAACTGTGTGTACGCGTTTCTACAGTGTACCCGCTGCCAACTTCCAGATCATAAGAAACCACCATCTGGATTGCGCTGCGATTATCATGCAGAAACATCTCCGCCCATGCCAGCCGGGAGGCAATTTCCGCCGACTGTGAGGCGTTTAGCCGGTCTTCAGTGTGTACGATATATTGAGACGATACCCGGCCCGGTGCATGGGTAATATACGAACTTCCAAGCCCTTTGAAAACGCGAAACTCTGTGTAATACATTGATGCCAACACTCCCTGCTGGATACAGCAAAGCCGGGACACAGTTCATCACCATGCCCCGGCCCCGTTCACCCCGCCAGATTTTTACTCCTACTCCATGAGCGCCCAAACTGCACTCATCACAATCTTGGATCGCAACTCCGCAGGGAGCGCATTCCAGACGACAAAGGCATTGGTTCTCAATGCGATAAACGCCGCAACCGCAGCCGCACCCCACAACAGCGGGTTACTTCCAAACGCCTCGATCAATCGCCGCGCGCCACGCACCTGAATGTTAATTTCACGCCGCGCAAGGGCAAGTCGGGCCTGTTCGATGCTCTGGCGGTCGCGTGAACGGCGTTGAACTGTAATTCCCTGCACCCGCAGCGAATTTATTGCCGTAGGGTTCGGCCACGTTAGCAAGTTTGGATCAGCACGTATGATAATGCGCGCGCCCCCGTTGGCCACGGCGGATAATAGATCGTCCAAAGCACCCTCAAAGTAGGTTCTGGAACCCGGATTTAGCGTGTATCCCAAAGCCGGGTTCCCGTCTGCGTCATCCTCTCTCAAGGAACCCCGGAACAGCATCCGTGCTGCTCTACCAGTCAAAGGCTGCTTTGCCACCTCAAGTCCAATATCCACCGGCAAGGGATCGTCCCCGCCTTGCCTCTCTCCAATGAGCGACGGCGTTGCTACTGTGAACTGGTCAGGTATCGGGTTGTGATCTGCGTCCGCACTGTGCAGAACGGCGCGCATGATTGATACAGACTCGAGGTACATCGCTTTTTCGGCATTGACGATGCTCCCTACCAAGTTCGCCATCGCTACAGAACTTACATTCTGTTCCTGTTGTGTTTCAAGGTTGTAGATGTTGCTCCACATTCCTCGATCCGTGCGCCCGCCCGCAGCTTTGAACGTTTGAAGCACGTACCTTCTTGCCATGATTTTCTCCCCCTTTGAATTTAGCGGCGTGTTAATCGCTCGTTAGCAAATTCCCGCCTCAAATCGGGAGTAACGAATGACTAACACGCCGCTTATTGATACATTATAACATTTTGCCGTCGTTGCGTAAAGCCCGCAGCTTGCGCCACATACTGCTGCCCTGCAACGGCACGGGTTCCGGCGCTGGTTCCGGCTCCCAGTTCTGGCCAGCAATGCCCAAAGCGTACATGGCCGTGGGACGCTTTCCTGCAACTGCACTCGATAACAGCGACTCCACAGACTCACCATGCCCGTGGGATACAAGACGAGCAACCGCAGGAACCACTTGTGTTTCCAGCCACCATAGAGTGGACTCATCAGACGTTTTCTTTGAGTCAGGCGGAACGGGACAGACTTCGTGATTCTGCATCCAATCGGCCTCCAGTCCGCACGCTTGAAGATAGCCCATCACCAATGAGCACGACAGATAAAATTGACTTGCCGCACTTTGGCACATCGCCCACACCTGGCGCGCCCGCCCGCGCTTCAATTCCAACTCATAGCGGAACAAGTTCTTCATCCCCCCCGCGCCGACCTCCAGGCTTTTATCATAGCACCTAAGATACTGACTAGTGCATCGGCTCCCTGCGTGGAAAGTGCCACGCCTGCTACTATTTTCAATGACGCCAGAATTGCGCGGCGTTTCCGATGGGTTTTCCGCCTCCCATTTTCGGAGGGCCGATAGGAGCCGCGCGGGCCTCCCCCTGTTCCCTTCCGGGTGCCTAACGGTTGTTTGGAGGTCAATCCTCGTACACTTTGCCCTGATTCTGTCCCTAACGCATCGTCCGGCAAGTCGCTTTGCTGATTCTCCTGAACCACGTAACATCACCCCTTGTTTTCTCGTTCCTATGCTGATGCCGCCACAGATCGTTGCATCATAGTCAAGAACGGCACGCCTCTTGACTTTCTCCCCCAGCGCGCGCTCCTCACACACTTCATCGTACCCAAGTTCCTCAAGGTCGAGCGCATCCTGACTCCCCGCCTCCGCCGTCAATGTGAGCCAGTCCACACCCGCATCTACAATAACGTTGGGTAGGGATAACTTTTCTTCCATGTGCAGCTTTCTCCCCTAAAACTTATACAGACACCCTGGTATTACGAGTCAGGGTGCGTGACACTTTCCTTCACCCTGCGTACAGACGCCCGCGCGCCATCCAACACAACATATCACGCAACCCCGCCGCCGTGGGACTGTGAACGGCACGCCCCGCCACGATCCGTTCCCAGTGCAGATGAGGATCTCTCAAGTCACTGCGAACATATCCCACCACCTCCCCGGCCATATAAACGTGCCCTGTTCCATCCTTGCGCGCATTGACGTGGGCGAACACGTCCAACACGCCATCACCCTGCAAATAAATAACTTCTCTGGTAGTAACGTCGTTTGAATGACGTGTTTGAGTGCAGTTGAACGGAGCCAGCACCGCACGACGCCCAGCGCAAAATAAGTCCACTGCATCTCCGATAGCGTGCCCCCCGTTCCGTGCCCACGACGCATACCCCCAAAAAACGTTGTGGCCGGGCACATCTCTGTTACGATGTACTGAGCGCCCATGCAACGTTCTATTAACTCTCATCGTGCGCGCATCGTGGAATGGCAGCATGAGCGGGGTTTCACGCATCAACCTGGCAACTACATCCTGCTGCGATCTCTCAAACGTTTCTATCATTACATTGCCCCCTTGCAACCGCACCGGCAGGCTGCTAAAATGTTTTGTGGCTCTTCACGGCAGATGAGGGGAGCGCCGCGGCACAGTGTTATGATCTGCGACCGCCCGCCCCTCATCTGTCGTTTTTCTTTATCCTCCACTCTGGGGCAAATCGCCAGTCCCCCCCACGGGCTTTCCCTCAAACTTTGATAACGCTTTCTTTCCCCGGTAGGCTGTAATTTGCTTGCGATGGGAATTACCCACGATGAAGCGCAGAAACCCCACCACATCCCACAACATCTCAACGTAGTTGCTCGATGACCCCACGGATACCATCGCTCCGGGTTTGCCTACCTGATACCAGTAGGTAGGAGCCTCTATCGGCAAGAACCCCGGTACTTCCAGAATTTCACAAACTGTTCCATCTGGCATCTCAACACGAAACTTAACTCTGTTCATACAATACCCCCTGACCTTGACGGCCACCGGATTCCACACCGTAACGTTTTTTCCTCATGCCGGGAATACGCCTCAACCCCGTTTGCTTGTCCAAAATCCGCCCCATAATCTCCGGCGCGCTCAACCCTTCGACCGGCCCCACGCTCCCACCTAACAATTTTCCATTCTTTTCCACCGCAGCGGCTACCCCGTTGGCAACTGCCACGACTTCCTGCATTTCCGCCGCACGCTCCTTCCGTCGCTGCCTGAACTCCCGTGATCTCTTCGCGCAAGTCCTATCTGCTTTAGACACACCGCACCTCCCGTTTGTTTCCTGCATCTAACATTGTAGCGCAACAGAGAAGGTAACGCAAGTTTCTGAATTATAGATTTTCTTTGTTTTGAGCCAGGATAAGAAGTTTAGATGAGAGTTTACTTTTCTTCATGTTAATCAAATTTCCCTCGAAGGCGGGGGAGCCAGCGGGCCAGACCCCGGAACCTGGATAAGGGGGGCCAGCGGGCCAAAAACTCTATCCACATAATTCCCAACTGCATTCCACACGATGGACTGTGATAAATCATCCCAGAAATTGTATGGGGGCAGATCAATATAGGGATTCCAGGCAATCGGCGAACTGCGAGGCGCATTCACTGGAGGCTGATAAGGAACAGTTGGCCAGGGTTCAGGCGGCTCCGGTTCCGTGTACCAGTTCCCCCTCGCACGCTCAAGGGCCTCAAAATAATGTGTATAGTCAAGTGTCACAGTAGTGGAGTACATTCCCCTTGTTTTCTTCTTGGATATATCGGAAAATCGCACCGTTCCCACTTTCGCACCTCCGGGAGCAGCCCCCCGTGGCTGCACCCTCCACAATCTCATTAGAACGTTAATACTATCGTTTACCGCCGCTATCGTGTCCATCAAGGCGTAGTATTGATCGTATTTAATTAGCGCAATTTCCGCCCACTCCTCTTGAGGACTATACACGTCATGTTCCCACCACACACTTGCCTCAAAACGATACTGCCGAATATGCTGCCAAACCTGTTGTAGATATAGCAGTATCCGATACACTTCGGGTTCCTGATCTGATAGAACGACAGACCCCGGCACGATGGAAAACATCGCCGGGTCATCATATATCAACTCATCCTCCGCAGGTTCAGAACCGGGCAAGATTTGATAGCCCAACGCACGCGCCAGCGGGTACCATATCTGAGTAACACGACTCATAGTTGTGGCCAAAAATCGCCAGGCCGGATAACTGCTGCTTGACCACTCATAATTAAAGTACTTCATACCTAACGAATACTCACGATAAACATCCCACATACCCGCATGGGCCTCGTTTACCAATCGTGTAGTTTCACGCTGCCCACCACTTTGCCGCTCGAAATTCTTTTTTTGCCACAACTGAATCCCAGGCAGATGTAAAACCCGCTCATTACTGCAAGGCGGAACTGTTTCTGGCACGCCGTCTTGAGTGACCAAAACAGTGTAATCAAGCAACGTTGCATACTCCAGCAATGCTTTATACCCATGCCACCACAACCCGGCCAAAGGTGCATCCAAATCGAGCAATAGGCCGCGCGGCCCTCCTATGTGTTCCTTAAATTCGTATGCGTCCCAAAACGACAGAACCCCACGCATAAATGTACGCCTGGGGTGCCCCTGCTCCCGTTCCTGCACAATATACGCACCGGCCCATTGATTGAAACTTTCGTTGGTGGGCCTCAATCCCACAATCTGTTTCTTAGTTGTGTTTTGTGCGTCATTCCACGGAAACAGTGAACGTGTACGGGTTTCAATCGAATATCCCTGACCAACTCTTAATTCATACAAAACAACACTGATGAAGTTTATATTTTTTGGGTACAAACATCGTTCTGCATTTCCCAAAATGCTGGCCAGTTTCGCCGCTTCGTGATGGGTTATCGGCGCTTCGGTACTTGCAACGTAGGAGGTGCTAATAAAATCCCATTTTAGCCTACTCCCAGTGTCCCCCCGCCGCTTATTCACACGAAATTCATAGTAATACATTGATGCCAACACTCCCCGTTGGATACAGCAAAGCCGGGGCACAGTTTATCACCATGCCCCGGCCCCGTTCACCCCGACAAACTTTTACGTTTATTCTACCAGCGCCCAAACTGCACTCATAACGATCTTAGATCGCAACTCTGCAGGGAGCGCGTTCCAGACCACAAACGCATTGGTTCTCAATGCGATGAAAGCCGCAAGCGCCGTTGCAGCCCACAACAGCGGGTTACTTCCAAACGCTTCAATCAACCGCCGCGCGCCACGCACCTGAATGTTAATTTCACGCCGCGCAAGGGCAAGCCTGGCCTGTTCGATGCTCTGGCGGTCGCGTGAACGGCGTTGAACTGTAATTCCCTGCACCCGCAGCGAATTTATTGCCGTAGGGTTCGGCCACGTTAGCAAGTTTGGATCAGCACGTATGATAATGCGCGCGCCCCCGTTGGCCACGGCGGATAATAGATCGTCCAAAGCACCCTCAAAGTAGGTTCTGGAACCCGGATTTAGCGTGTATCCCAAAGCCGGGTTCCCGTCTGCGTCATCCTCTCTCAAGGAACCCCGGAACAGCATCCGTGCTGCTCTACCAGTCAAAGGCTGCTTTGCCACCTCAAGTCCAATATCCACCGGCAAGGGATCGTCCCCGCCTTGCCTCTCTCCAATGAGCGACGGCGTTGCTACTGTGAACTGGTCAGGTATCGGGTTGTGATCTGCGTCCGCACTGTGCAGAACGGCGCGCATGATTGATACAGACTCGAGGTACATCGCTTTTTCGGCATTGACGATGCTCCCTACCAAGTTCGCCATCGCTACAGAACTTACATTCTGTTCCTGTTGTGTTTCAAGGTTGTAGATGTTGCTCCACATTCCTCGATCCGTGCGCCCGCCCGCAGCTTTGAACGTTTGAAGCACGTACCTTCTTGCCATGATTTTCTCCCCCTTTGAATTTAGCGGCGTGTTAATCGCTCGTTAGCAAATTCCCGCCTCAAATCGGGAGTAACGAATGACTAACACGCCGCTTATTGATACATTATAACATTTTGCCGTCGTTGCGTAAAGCCCGCAGCTTGCGCCACATACTGCTGCCCTGCAACGGCACGGGTTCCGGCGCTGGTTCCGGCTCCCAGTTCTGGCCAGCAATGCCCAAAGCGTACATGGCCGTGGGACGCTTTCCTGCAACTGCACTCGATAACAGCGACTCCACAGACTCACCATGCCCGTGGGATACAAGACGAGCAACCGCAGGAACCACTTGTGTTTCCAGCCACCATAGAGTGGACTCATCAGACGTTTTCTTTGAGTCAGGCGGAACGGGACAGACTTCGTGATTCTGCATCCAATCGGCCTCCAGTCCGCACGCTTGAAGATAGCCCATCACCAATGAGCACGACAGATAAAATTGACTTGCCGCACTTTGGCACATCGCCCACACCTGGCGCGCCCGCCCGCGCTTCAATTCCAACTCATAGCGGAACAAGTTCTTCATCCCCCCCGCGCCGACCTCCAGGCTTTTATCATAGCACCTAAGATACTGACTAGTGCATCGGCTCCCTGCGTGGAAAGTGCCACGCCTGCTACTATTTTCAATGACGCCAGAATTGCGCGGCGTTTCCGATGGGTTTTCCGCCTCCCATTTTCGGAGGGCCGATAGGAGCCGCGCGGGCCTCCCCCTGTTCCCTTCCGGGTGCCTAACGGTTGTTTGGAGGTCAATCCTCGTACACTTTGCCCTGATTCTGTCCCTAACGCATCGTCCGGCAAGTCGCTTTGCTGATTCTCCTGAACCACGTAACATCACCCCTTGTTTTCTCGTTCCTATGCTGATGCCGCCACAGATCGTTGCATCATAGTCAAGAACGGCACGCCTCTTGACTTTCTCCCCCAGCGCGCGCTCCTCACACACTTCATCGTACCCAAGTTCCTCAAGGTCGAGCGCATCCTGACTCCCCGCCTCCGCCGTCAATGTGAGCCAGTCCACACCCGCATCTACAATAACGTTGGGTAGGGATAACTTTTCTTCCATGTGCAGCTTTCTCCCCTAAAACTTATACAGACACCCTGGTATTACGAGTCAGGGTGCGTGACACTTTCCTTCACCCTGCGTACAGACGCCCGCGCGCCATCCAACACAACATATCACGCAACCCCGCCGCCGTGGGACTGTGAACGGCACGCCCCGCCACGATCCGTTCCCAGTGCAGATGAGGATCTCTCAAGTCACTGCGAACATATCCCACCACCTCCCCGGCCATATAAACGTGCCCTGTTCCATCCTTGCGCGCATTGACGTGGGCGAACACGTCCAACACGCCATCACCCTGCAAATAAATAACTTCTCTGGTAGTAACGTCGTTTGAATGACGTGTTTGAGTGCAGTTGAACGGAGCCAGCACCGCACGACGCCCAGCGCAAAATAAGTCCACTGCATCTCCGATAGCGTGCCCCCCGTTCCGTGCCCACGACGCATACCCCCAAAAAACGTTGTGGCCGGGCACATCTCTGTTACGATGTACTGAGCGCCCATGCAACGTTCTATTAACTCTCATCGTGCGCGCATCGTGGAATGGCAGCATGAGCGGGGTTTCACGCATCAACCTGGCAACTACATCCTGCTGCGATCTCTCAAACGTTTCTATCATTACATTGCCCCCTTGCAACCGCACCGGCAGGCTGCTAAAATGTTTTGTGGCTCTTCACGGCAGATGAGGGGAGCGCCGCGGCACAGTGTTATGATCTGCGACCGCCCGCCCCTCATCTGTCGTTTTTCTTTATCCTCCACTCTGGGGCAAATCGCCAGTCCCCCCCACGGGCTTTCCCTCAAACTTTGATAACGCTTTCTTTCCCCGGTAGGCTGTAATTTGCTTGCGATGGGAATTACCCACGATGAAGCGCAGAAACCCCACCACATCCCACAACATCTCAACGTAGTTGCTCGATGACCCCACGGATACCATCGCTCCGGGTTTGCCTACCTGATACCAGTAGGTAGGAGCCTCTATCGGCAAGAACCCCGGTACTTCCAGAATTTCACAAACTGTTCCATCTGGCATCTCAACACGAAACTTAACTCTGTTCATACAATACCCCCTGACCTTGACGGCCACCGGATTCCACACCGTAACGTTTTTTCCTCATGCCGGGAATACGCCTCAACCCCGTTTGCTTGTCCAAAATCCGCCCCATAATCTCCGGCGCGCTCAACCCTTCGACCGGCCCCACGCTCCCACCTAACAATTTTCCATTCTTTTCCACCGCAGCGGCTACCCCGTTGGCAACTGCCACGACTTCCTGCATTTCCGCCGCACGCTCCTTCCGTCGCTGCCTGAACTCCCGTGATCTCTTCGCGCAAGTCCTATCTGCTTTAGACACACCGCACCTCCCGTTTGTTTCCTGCATCTAACATTGTAGCGCAACAGAGAAGGTAACGCAAGTTTCTGAATTATAGATTTTCTTTGTTTTGAGCCAGGATAAGAAGTTTAGATGAGAGTTTACTTTTCTTCATGTTAATCAAATTTCCCTCGAAGGCGGGGGAGCCAGCGGGCCAGACCCCGGAACCTGGATAAGGGGGGCCAGCGGGCCAAAAACTCTATCCACATAATTCCCAACTGCATTCCACACGATGGACTGTGATAAATCATCCCAGAAATTGTATGGGGGCAGATCAATATAGGGATTCCAGGCAATCGGCGAACTGCGAGGCGCATTCACTGGAGGCTGATAAGGAACAGTTGGCCAGGGTTCAGGCGGCTCCGGTTCCGTGTACCAGTTCCCCCTCGCACGCTCAAGGGCCTCAAAATAATGTGTATAGTCAAGTGTCACAGTAGTGGAGTACATTCCCCTTGTTTTCTTCTTGGATATATCGGAAAATCGCACCGTTCCCACTTTCGCACCTCCGGGAGCAGCCCCCCGTGGCTGCACCCTCCACAATCTCATTAGAACGTTAATACTATCGTTTACCGCCGCTATCGTGTCCATCAAGGCGTAGTATTGATCGTATTTAATTAGCGCAATTTCCGCCCACTCCTCTTGAGGACTATACACGTCATGTTCCCACCACACACTTGCCTCAAAACGATACTGCCGAATATGCTGCCAAACCTGTTGTAGATATAGCAGTATCCGATACACTTCGGGTTCCTGATCTGATAGAACGACAGACCCCGGCACGATGGAAAACATCGCCGGGTCATCATATATCAACTCATCCTCCGCAGGTTCAGAACCGGGCAAGATTTGATAGCCCAACGCACGCGCCAGCGGGTACCATATCTGAGTAACACGACTCATAGTTGTGGCCAAAAATCGCCAGGCCGGATAACTGCTGCTTGACCACTCATAATTAAAGTACTTCATACCTAACGAATACTCACGATAAACATCCCACATACCCGCATGGGCCTCGTTTACCAATCGTGTAGTTTCACGCTGCCCACCACTTTGCCGCTCGAAATTCTTTTTTTGCCACAACTGAATCCCAGGCAGATGTAAAACCCGCTCATTACTGCAAGGCGGAACTGTTTCTGGCACGCCGTCTTGAGTGACCAAAACAGTGTAATCAAGCAACGTTGCATACTCCAGCAATGCTTTATACCCATGCCACCACAACCCGGCCAAAGGTGCATCCAAATCGAGCAATAGGCCGCGCGGCCCTCCTATGTGTTCCTTAAATTCGTATGCGTCCCAAAACGACAGAACCCCACGCATAAATGTACGCCTGGGGTGCCCCTGCTCCCGTTCCTGCACAATATACGCACCGGCCCATTGATTGAAACTTTCGTTGGTGGGCCTCAATCCCACAATCTGTTTCTTAGTTGTGTTTTGTGCGTCATTCCACGGAAACAGTGAACGTGTACGGGTTTCAATCGAATATCCCTGACCAACTCTTAATTCATACAAAACAACACTGATGAAGTTTATATTTTTTGGGTACAAACATCGTTCTGCATTTCCCAAAATGCTGGCCAGTTTCGCCGCTTCGTGATGGGTTATCGGCGCTTCGGTACTTGCAACGTAGGAGGTGCTAATAAAATCCCATTTTAGCCTACTCCCAGTGTCCCCCCGCCGCTTATTCACACGAAATTCATAGTAATACATTGATACCAACACTCCCCGTTGGATGCGACAAAGCCGGGACACAGTTTATCACCATGCCCCGGCCCCGTTCACCCCGCCAGATTTTTACTCCTACTCCATGAGCGCCCAAACTGCACTCATCACAATCTTGGATCGCAACTCCGCAGGGAGCGCATTCCAGACGACAAAGGCATTGGTTCTCAATGCGATAAACGCCGCAACCGCAGCCGCACCCCACAACAGCGGGTTACTTCCAAACGCCTCGATCAATCGCCGCGCGCCACGCACCTGAATGTTAATTTCACGCCGCGCAAGGGCAAGTCGGGCCTGTTCGATGCTCTGGCGGTCGCGTGAACGGCGTTGAACTGTAATTCCCTGCACCCGCAGCGAATTTATTGCCGTAGGGTTCGGCCACGTTAGCAAGTTTGGATCAGCACGTATGATAATGCGCGCGCCCCCGTTGGCCACGGCGGATAATAGATCGTCCAAAGCACCCTCAAAGTAGGTTCTGGAACCCGGATTTAGCGTGTATCCCAAAGCCGGGTTCCCGTCTGCGTCATCCTCTCTCAAGGAACCCCGGAACAGCATCCGTGCTGCTCTACCAGTCAAAGGCTGCTTTGCCACCTCAAGTCCAATATCCACCGGCAAGGGATCGTCCCCGCCTTGCCTCTCTCCAATGAGCGACGGCGTTGCTACTGTGAACTGGTCAGGTATCGGGTTGTGATCTGCGTCCGCACTGTGCAGAACGGCGCGCATGATTGATACAGACTCGAGGTACATCGCTTTTTCGGCATTGACGATGCTCCCTACCAAGTTCGCCATCGCTACAGAACTTACATTCTGTTCCTGTTGTGTTTCAAGGTTGTAGATGTTGCTCCACATTCCTCGATCCGTGCGCCCGCCCGCAGCTTTGAACGTTTGAAGCACGTACCTTCTTGCCATGATTTTCTCCCCCTTTGAATTTAGCGGCGTGTTAATCGCTCGTTAGCAAATTCCCGCCTCAAATCGGGAGTAACGAATGACTAACACGCCGCTTATTGATACATTATAACATTTTGCCGTCGTTGCGTAAAGCCCGCAGCTTGCGCCACATACTGCTGCCCTGCAACGGCACGGGTTCCGGCGCTGGTTCCGGCTCCCAGTTCTGGCCAGCAATGCCCAAAGCGTACATGGCCGTGGGACGCTTTCCTGCAACTGCACTCGATAACAGCGACTCCACAGACTCACCATGCCCGTGGGATACAAGACGAGCAACCGCAGGAACCACTTGTGTTTCCAGCCACCATAGAGTGGACTCATCAGACGTTTTCTTTGAGTCAGGCGGAACGGGACAGACTTCGTGATTCTGCATCCAATCGGCCTCCAGTCCGCACGCTTGAAGATAGCCCATCACCAATGAGCACGACAGATAAAATTGACTTGCCGCACTTTGGCACATCGCCCACACCTGGCGCGCCCGCCCGCGCTTCAATTCCAACTCATAGCGGAACAAGTTCTTCATCCCCCCCGCGCCGACCTCCAGGCTTTTATCATAGCACCTAAGATACTGACTAGTGCATCGGCTCCCTGCGTGGAAAGTGCCACGCCTGCTACTATTTTCAATGACGCCAGAATTGCGCGGCGTTTCCGATGGGTTTTCCGCCTCCCATTTTCGGAGGGCCGATAGGAGCCGCGCGGGCCTCCCCCTGTTCCCTTCCGGGTGCCTAACGGTTGTTTGGAGGTCAATCCTCGTACACTTTGCCCTGATTCTGTCCCTAACGCATCGTCCGGCAAGTCGCTTTGCTGATTCTCCTGAACCACGTAACATCACCCCTTGTTTTCTCGTTCCTATGCTGATGCCGCCACAGATCGTTGCATCATAGTCAAGAACGGCACGCCTCTTGACTTTCTCCCCCAGCGCGCGCTCCTCACACACTTCATCGTACCCAAGTTCCTCAAGGTCGAGCGCATCCTGACTCCCCGCCTCCGCCGTCAATGTGAGCCAGTCCACACCCGCATCTACAATAACGTTGGGTAGGGATAACTTTTCTTCCATGTGCAGCTTTCTCCCCTAAAACTTATACAGACACCCTGGTATTACGAGTCAGGGTGCGTGACACTTTCCTTCACCCTGCGTACAGACGCCCGCGCGCCATCCAACACAACATATCACGCAACCCCGCCGCCGTGGGACTGTGAACGGCACGCCCCGCCACGATCCGTTCCCAGTGCAGATGAGGATCTCTCAAGTCACTGCGAACATATCCCACCACCTCCCCGGCCATATAAACGTGCCCTGTTCCATCCTTGCGCGCATTGACGTGGGCGAACACGTCCAACACGCCATCACCCTGCAAATAAATAACTTCTCTGGTAGTAACGTCGTTTGAATGACGTGTTTGAGTGCAGTTGAACGGAGCCAGCACCGCACGACGCCCAGCGCAAAATAAGTCCACTGCATCTCCGATAGCGTGCCCCCCGTTCCGTGCCCACGACGCATACCCCCAAAAAACGTTGTGGCCGGGCACATCTCTGTTACGATGTACTGAGCGCCCATGCAACGTTCTATTAACTCTCATCGTGCGCGCATCGTGGAATGGCAGCATGAGCGGGGTTTCACGCATCAACCTGGCAACTACATCCTGCTGCGATCTCTCAAACGTTTCTATCATTACATTGCCCCCTTGCAACCGCACCGGCAGGCTGCTAAAATGTTTTGTGGCTCTTCACGGCAGATGAGGGGAGCGCCGCGGCACAGTGTTATGATCTGCGACCGCCCGCCCCTCATCTGTCGTTTTTCTTTATCCTCCACTCTGGGGCAAATCGCCAGTCCCCCCCACGGGCTTTCCCTCAAACTTTGATAACGCTTTCTTTCCCCGGTAGGCTGTAATTTGCTTGCGATGGGAATTACCCACGATGAAGCGCAGAAACCCCACCACATCCCACAACATCTCAACGTAGTTGCTCGATGACCCCACGGATACCATCGCTCCGGGTTTGCCTACCTGATACCAGTAGGTAGGAGCCTCTATCGGCAAGAACCCCGGTACTTCCAGAATTTCACAAACTGTTCCATCTGGCATCTCAACACGAAACTTAACTCTGTTCATACAATACCCCCTGACCTTGACGGCCACCGGATTCCACACCGTAACGTTTTTTCCTCATGCCGGGAATACGCCTCAACCCCGTTTGCTTGTCCAAAATCCGCCCCATAATCTCCGGCGCGCTCAACCCTTCGACCGGCCCCACGCTCCCACCTAACAATTTTCCATTCTTTTCCACCGCAGCGGCTACCCCGTTGGCAACTGCCACGACTTCCTGCATTTCCGCCGCACGCTCCTTCCGTCGCTGCCTGAACTCCCGTGATCTCTTCGCGCAAGTCCTATCTGCTTTAGACACACCGCACCTCCCGTTTGTTTCCTGCATCTAACATTGTAGCGCAACAGAGAAGGTAACGCAAGTTTCTGAATTATAGATTTTCTTTGTTTTGAGCCAGGATAAGAAGTTTAGATGAGAGTTTACTTTTCTTCATGTTAATCAAATTTCCCTCGAAGGCGGGGGAGCCAGCGGGCCAGACCCCGGAACCTGGATAAGGGGGGCCAGCGGGCCAAAAACTCTATCCACATAATTCCCAACTGCATTCCACACGATGGACTGTGATAAATCATCCCAGAAATTGTATGGGGGCAGATCAATATAGGGATTCCAGGCAATCGGCGAACTGCGAGGCGCATTCACTGGAGGCTGATAAGGAACAGTTGGCCAGGGTTCAGGCGGCTCCGGTTCCGTGTACCAGTTCCCCCTCGCACGCTCAAGGGCCTCAAAATAATGTGTATAGTCAAGTGTCACAGTAGTGGAGTACATTCCCCTTGTTTTCTTCTTGGATATATCGGAAAATCGCACCGTTCCCACTTTCGCACCTCCGGGAGCAGCCCCCCGTGGCTGCACCCTCCACAATCTCATTAGAACGTTAATACTATCGTTTACCGCCGCTATCGTGTCCATCAAGGCGTAGTATTGATCGTATTTAATTAGCGCAATTTCCGCCCACTCCTCTTGAGGACTATACACGTCATGTTCCCACCACACACTTGCCTCAAAACGATACTGCCGAATATGCTGCCAAACCTGTTGTAGATATAGCAGTATCCGATACACTTCGGGTTCCTGATCTGATAGAACGACAGACCCCGGCACGATGGAAAACATCGCCGGGTCATCATATATCAACTCATCCTCCGCAGGTTCAGAACCGGGCAAGATTTGATAGCCCAACGCACGCGCCAGCGGGTACCATATCTGAGTAACACGACTCATAGTTGTGGCCAAAAATCGCCAGGCCGGATAACTGCTGCTTGACCACTCATAATTAAAGTACTTCATACCTAACGAATACTCACGATAAACATCCCACATACCCGCATGGGCCTCGTTTACCAATCGTGTAGTTTCACGCTGCCCACCACTTTGCCGCTCGAAATTCTTTTTTTGCCACAACTGAATCCCAGGCAGATGTAAAACCCGCTCATTACTGCAAGGCGGAACTGTTTCTGGCACGCCGTCTTGAGTGACCAAAACAGTGTAATCAAGCAACGTTGCATACTCCAGCAATGCTTTATACCCATGCCACCACAACCCGGCCAAAGGTGCATCCAAATCGAGCAATAGGCCGCGCGGCCCTCCTATGTGTTCCTTAAATTCGTATGCGTCCCAAAACGACAGAACCCCACGCATAAATGTACGCCTGGGGTGCCCCTGCTCCCGTTCCTGCACAATATACGCACCGGCCCATTGATTGAAACTTTCGTTGGTGGGCCTCAATCCCACAATCTGTTTCTTAGTTGTGTTTTGTGCGTCATTCCACGGAAACAGTGAACGTGTACGGGTTTCAATCGAATATCCCTGACCAACTCTTAATTCATACAAAACAACACTGATGAAGTTTATATTTTTTGGGTACAAACATCGTTCTGCATTTCCCAAAATGCTGGCCAGTTTCGCCGCTTCGTGATGGGTTATCGGCGCTTCGGTACTTGCAACGTAGGAGGTGCTAATAAAATCCCATTTTAGCCTACTCCCAGTGTCCCCCCGCCGCTTATTCACACGAAATTCATAGTAATACATTGAT
>MWWI01000145.1_pt1 | contig 15814 bp, 4 predicted proteins | sample 1047321 | NCBI WGS metagenome assembly MWWI01 (sample SAMN06349966, study PRJNA376086) | soil metagenome | isolation source: FI-1 sample Antarctic (ecotone) soil | place: Antarctica | reverse complement strand
AGGTCAAAGAAACAAAAGAGTAAATTACTAGAGGCTACAAAACCCTTATCAATTGATTTTGACTACTAGCGTGTATTTTACGATAGAAATTTTTATGCTAACTCCACTTGCGTGGCTATAAAGTGTAATACATGGATATACCGGTGTTCCACGATGATCAACACGGCACAGCAATTATAACAGCAGCAGGATTGATAAATGCTGCATTCTTAACTAATCGTAAATTATCTGATCTTAAGATTGTTGTAAATGGCGCTGGCGCGGCTGCAATTGCTTGTATTAATTTAATTATTTCACTAGGTGGGAATAAAGATAGTATCATTTTATGTGATACAAAAGGCGTCATATACAAAGGACGAACTGATGGTATGAACAAGTGGAAAGAAGAAAAAGCTTGTGACACAAAATGCCGTACCCTTGCAGAAGCAATGGTTGGTGCTAATGTATTTTTAGGTTTATCAGCCAAAGGAGCAGTAACTCCATCCATGGTAGCTTCCATGTCTTCGTCTCCTATAATATTTGCTATGGCTAATCCTGATCCAGAAATTACTCCCGCAAGCATCAGATCTGTTCGTGATGATGCAATCATTGCTACTGGAAGATCTGATTATAATAATCAGATTAACAACGTAATGGGCTTTCCTTATATTTTTAGAGGAGCACTTGATGTACGGGCAAAATGTATTAACGAAGAAATGAAAATAGCTGCAGCACATGCACTAGCAGAGCTTGCACGACTTCCTGTGCCTGGAGAAGTGTACAGAGCATATGGTTCTGGGCGCAAATCATTTGGTCCAAATTATATTATTCCTGTGCCTTTTGATCCAAGGTTAATTACCACGATTCCTGTCGCAGTTGCACAGGCTGCCATTGCTTCTGGTGTAGCTAAAGTTAAAACCTTAGATGTTAAAGCCTACAAGGCAGAATTAGCCAGTAGACTTAATCCTACCTCTTCCTATATGCATTTTGTATATGAAAGAATTCAGCATTCCCCAATGCAAAGAATTATATTTGCAGAAGGCGAGGAAGAAGAAGTAATCAAAGCCGCCATTATGATGAGAGATGAACATTATGGCAAACCAATTATTGTAGGTAGACAAGCAAAAATTGAGCCAATCGTTGCAAGTCTAGGCGAAGGCTATAATCTAGACGGAATAACGGTGATGAATTCTGCAATAAATGAAAATATAGATACATACATTGAGTATCTATATCAAAAGCTACAAAGAAAGGGCTACATACGTAGAGATTGTGCCAGGATGGTAAAAGTAGATCGCAATGTCTTTGCTGCTTGCATGATTGCGTGTGGTGATGGGGATGCTATGGTTACTGGAACCACAAAAAGCTACTTCAATTGCCTAGATGACATATGCAAGGTAATAAGGCCAAAGAAAAATAAGAGAATCCTTGGATATTCCATATTACTGTCAAACAAGCATAACGTCATTATCGCAGACAATACCGCGTGCGAGTTCCCTATCGCACAAGATCTTGTTGAAATTACTATTCAAACAGCACATGCTGCCAAAACTTTAGGTTTTAAGCCTAGAGTTGCCTTAGTATCCTTTTCCAATTTTGGTAATCCAATGCGAGAAAAAACCAGTAGGGTTCGTGACGCAGTTGCTATTTTGGATAAGATGGGCTTAGATTTTGAGTATGACGGAGAAATGTCTGTTGATGTCGCTCTCAACCCTAATTTACGTAAATTATATCCATTCTGCAGGCTGAAAGGCCCAGCTAATGTGTTAATTATGCCTGGACTTCATTCTGCAGCCATCTCTACTCACTTGTTAGAAGAACTTGCCGGAGGAATATTTATTGGCCCGATTCTAGATGGTTTTGAATATCCAGTACAAATAGTTGCCATGAGAGCCTCTGCTAGCGATATTTTAAAAGTTTCTGCCTTTGCAGCAATTGACGCAATGAATGCCAAGAAACAAAGCAAGGTCAAAGAAACAAAAGAGTAAATTACTAGAGGCTACAAAACCCTTATCAATTGATTTTGACTACTAGCGTGTATTTTACGATAGAAATTTTTATGCTAACTCCACTTGCGTGGCTATAAAGTGTACTATGAATTCTTCTATTGCTTTAAATTCGCTAATCCATGGAAAGTGGCCTGCATTTTGCAGGGTTAGAAATTCTATATTTGGTCTATGAAAGTCTTTTTGTTGTTCCATCAACTTACTTGGGAGCAAGCGATCATCCTTACTACCAATAATAAGTGTAGGTAATGTTTGCGGGACCCATTTATACTCATAACTCGGATGAAAGTTTAAATCAGCCCACATGCGTGATTTGCCATTAAAAGGAGTTGTTTCTAAAATGGCGTTGCCCTTTTCTGTTTCATGCGGCAAAAACAAGTATTCTTTAGTAGCGTAAAAAATATTTTTGAGATTTTCATCTATCGGATTTTTATAAAACTCTTTTAAGCTAGAACTAACGTCTGGCAAATTATAATGTTTTGGATTATGGGCTAACTCTAGCATCCAACCTTTATTAGGTACACTGCTTATTAATACCAAGCCTTTAATATAACCCTCTAGTTCGAGAACCGTTAAAGCAAACATGCCACTAAAAGAATGGGTAACCAATATACACGGCTGCAATTCTTTTACTAATTCTAGCAAACCATCTTTCCACAAAGCATAATTTATTTGATCTACATTTCTATTACTACCATCACCGGGAAAATCACATATTATCCTATTTCCAGGAACTTTAAGTTTTGTAACGAAATCTATAAGGTACTCTGATCCCATTCCTGGTCCCCCAGGTAAAAAAACCCAATTAAGGTTGGTACTTGGATCAGGTTTGATATTATTTAGTCGATAGTTACCAATATATTTATATATCATAGCCTATTTTTATCAAATCAAGGGCTTAATTTAAATTTAATTATATAGAAAAATGCAGGACCGCTCTGGTCGTTGAGCAAAGTTCACCTTCGAGAACCTTTTTTTAAAGTGAAGCTAGTTTAACTACACCACGATGCCGCCAGTGACCAGCTTTAATAGAATTTTCATAGTCCAGAGGATTTTTTATCTACCCTAACCTACCGAGCAGCCCTAACTTTGGATTCTAGTACAAAACTAATTCAACATCAACCATATAAAATGAGATTAAAGCCATCCTGACTATCCTGAACAAACTTGAACAAAAAAAACTCCTGCAACAATTAAGCCGCAGGAGTCAAAGAAGTTTATGATTTAAACTAAGCCATAAATAATGTGGCTAGAAGAAAGAATTCCTCTAGCCACATTTATAGAAATTTAGAAGTTCACACGAATCTTCAGAGTTCCTTGATGTCCAAGACGCTTAGTAGCGATCTCAGCATCATAACCAGCACCATATTCCATCATACCGTACTCAGCATTTACGCCAAGACCTAGATTGAATGTAGTTTTAACAGGTTTATTTGACTTAACCGCTAAACCATTAGTACCAGCAAGACCCAAAGTTTGTTTTGGATTTTTACCAATTAGATCATGGTTAACAAATCCATGGATTTCAGGAGTTACAGTCATGCCATTCGTAGCGAATGTACCACCAGCAACTCTTACACCAGCAACAACTTCAAGCTTATTAGATGCTTTAGTATTAACATCTAAGTTCTGACCTGTTGTTGATCCAGCTTCCTTATATCCACCATCGTTAACTCTGCTATATCTAAGACCAGCCATTGGTGTAAACGTAACTTGATCTGTTAAAGCGTTATAACCGAACATTACTTCACCATTGAATGACGCAGAATTGTATTTACCATTAACAGTGTCATACGTTGTCAAGCCCGATACTCTTTTCTCAGCATTTTTAACTTCGTTTGAACCAAATGTAGCAACTCCATGAGCGAACCAGTTATCAGTAATTTGTTGCATTCCATAGATAGAGAACATCATAGAACTGATCTTAGTTTTATCACCAGATTTGAAGTTTCTGTGCTTCATTTCAGTATTAGCCACAGTAAACGCAGCACCGACGATCATATCCTCGTTAGCTCTGGTATCAAAACCGAAGCTTGCACCATATGCATTGCTTTTATAACCAGCAGCACCTTTGTTTTCTTTCTGCGTAGTTTTACCGAAGAATGGACTTGCCCATACACCGTATCTTGCACCTTCATCACCAGCAGCAATACCACTTGAAGATCCGCTAGATGCAACAGTTCTGTTTTGGACTCGTGCACCTTGGCTTCCAGCTAGGTTAGTCATACGTTGTGACATTCCCATGCTAACTGCACTAGCTGTGCTTTCTACTGCATCAGATACTGTTGTTACAGCAGGTAGACGATCTAGTGCTTCGTCAACTTTAGCCTTATCAGCAACACCATTAGTATTCAATGATCTCAATAACTCTCTAACTTTGTTACCATCAGTACCGAAAGCAGCATTAGTTATCGCAGTAATATTAGCCTTATCCGCAGCATCTGCAGTTGAGCCTAATATCTTCACAAGAGCTGCTTCAGAGCTATCTGTTATTATAAGATCTAGTCCACCATTAGCACCTGTAGTCGGCGTCCATTGAGTAAATGTATCTGGCTGGCTGATTGAAACTTTACTTAAATCTAAAGTTTTTCCACCCGCAACAGCATTAGCACTTGTAATAACAGAGGTTTTAATAGTTGCACCACCAACTAGGCCTGCAACTCCACCGTTAGGGGCTACAGTAATAGTTGTTCCAGCTGCGAACACTAGGGTACCTTTGCTTTCAATTTGACCGCCACCCGTTACAACAGTACCATTAACCGCAACATCAAGAGCAATATTGTTGTTTCCGCTGAAAGTAAGAGTATTTCCAGCAGCCACAGTTAATTTCTTGTCATGAAGAGCAAATGATCCATTGGTTGCTGTAGTGGCACCAGTTAGCAAAATATTTCTACTAAGATTTACTGCACCTTTTCTTAAAAGAATTTTAGTTGCAAAAATATTGTCAGTATTTAGGGTCTGAACAGCATTTACATCAGCAAAAGTTACAGACTCTGGTGCATTTGGATTATTTCCAATATCTTTATTCAGTGTTGCATTACCTGCAAACTCGACCAATCCCTTACCAACTGTTGTTCCTGTAATAGCTGTATCTACGATTGCTCCATCTGATAGAACAACTTTTGAAGCGTCAGCAGCAAGTTTAAATGTAGTTCCTGATATTCTTCCGCCTACCGTAGCAATTTTTGCTCCCTCAACATTCACGTTCGTGGCAAATAGACCATTAGTAACAGTCATGTTATTTTTAAATTGAACATCCGCTAATTTTTTACCCTCAGCACCAACAGAATTTACTGCTCCAGCATTAGTTGTGTTAAATACCAAATTACCTTTGTTATCTCCTCCTGTAGTAAAGTTTGCACCATTGGCAACTGTGTTACCGCTTAGAGTAACATTCTTGGTATCATCCAATTGGAAATTAATTTGTTTAGTTGCGTCAGGAGCTAGCTGCTGAACACCTGCGAAATCTGTAATACCTACCTTACCTAGCACCACAGTATGTTTCAAGCCTTTGGTCGTGCTATTTACGAAGTTGTTACCACCCACATCAGTACCACCATCAAAAGTCACAATCGTTGCTGCATTGATCGCATCTGTAAATGTAAAGCTTTTACCAGCAGTATGAGTTACTACGCCATTAAAGTTAACATTACCACCTGCAAACTCAATTGCGTTTAATGAAGCACCATTTCCAACCAGACCATTAACGGTCATTGCAGCACCATTAGTAAACCTAACTGTACCGTTATTAGCTCCCGCACCTCGTATGTTTGCAGCGGTGAACTCGTTTGCGATTTCCAAAGTACCTTGATCTGCAACTGTTGCAGCACCATTAATATTTGTCACATCAAGCAATTTTACAGTCTTACCAGCACCACCATTAACATTAATATCTGAAATTATATTTCCATTAGAGGTTGCTGAGAATGTAGAGTCACCTAAAAACGTAAGTGTTCCAGCATTAGCTAACGTACCAAAAAGCTTGTTTGCATAAATGTTAATATTATTACCAACTGTTAGGGTTTGCCCATTTGCAAGCTCAACACCAGCCAATCTTTCTGTGGCAGTACCAAAAGTCACCGCTGCATTATTAGCAGCCGATTCAAACGTAGTACTATTAGTTATTTTTAGAGTACTTTTGTTGCCAGTTGCAGCTGTAATGCCACCAATTTTATGGACTGCATTAGCTTCTGCAAATTCTAAAATACCACCACCAGCACCAATTTCAATAGCTTTAATTTGTGAATTAGCTGTTGCAGTCATAAACTTAGCTGTCACAAGGTTCGCACCTGAATTAAGTTTGAACAAATTCAACGAATTTACACCAGCTCTGTCACCGATTTGGCCTTCAAACTTTATAAGTCTAACAGCACCAGCACCAACGGTATTTGTAATTTCAACTGTACCAACGTTACCAACAGTTGTAATTCCTGCAATATTATGAGCTTCGTCACCAGTAATCAACAAACCACCACCATTAGCAGTGAAATTCAACGCACCTACTATGTCATTACCCGCAGCAGCGCCGTTTAATTGTAGAGTACCACCATGAACAGTATTAATATTGGCTGCAGTGATCTTATCACCAAATTTCACTACTGACTTATTATCACCATTTAGGTTAACTGTTACCAAAGCAAGGGCACCAGCTGCACTTGTAGTTCCAGTAATTTCACCGTTACCTGTGAAATTTACTACACCAGCTGCCCCACCACCTGTTGTATTTTGTATTTTACCCATCACATTTGCCCCATCAGCGAATGTAAATATCGAACCGCCATTCTTCAAATCAAGTGTAATGATTTTATGATCACCAGCACCAATTTTTACAACACCAGCACCGTTTGCTTCAACTTTAGCAACAGCGTTACCACCTTGATTACCAATTTTGCCTACAATTTCACCAGCACCCTTGAAAACAATCTGACCATCAAGGTTAGTATTGGCTACAACATTACCAGTTAATTTACCATTAGCATCAACTCTAATTATTGCACCAGCATTTTTTAGTGAAAATTGTCTAGCATAATGAGCATTAGCATCAACATCTAATATACCAGCACCCGTTACTTCAACTGTGTCCAATCTATTAGCATCAGTACCAATAGCTCCCACAACAGCACCGTTCCCACCAGCTTTATATATTAATGTACCACCGTTGGTACCTATAGCATCAGTATTTGACGTAGTTGTTATTGCTCCAGTGATTGTTTTACCATTATCAAGCGTTACTGTACCGTTAGCAGTGAATACTGTTGCGCCAGTAAAACCACCAGCAAGCTGAACATCAGCTCCAGCATGCGCAATAGTCAAGGTTGTAGCTTTTGCAGCAGCACCAGCATGATTCAAGGCAACAATACCAGCACCATTAGCTCTAATTTCTTTCAGCGCATTACCATCACCTACTCGAAGCGTCACTATACCAGCACCTGCAAAGTTCAAAATACTTTCGCCTCCAACAGCAGTACTCACTTTACCCGTGATTGTCACCGCATCCGCAACATTCAATTGTGTATTAGCACCAGTTAAGACAAAGCCGTTAGCAGCGAAAGTTGCATTTGCATCAAGATTTACAACTGAACCATTTGCCACATTGATTGCATCTATCGTTCCTCCTCCACCACCAATCTCACCACCAAATCTTACAGTTTTGTCCGCAGTAATGTTAATTACACCATCGACAGCTGCATCAGACTTAATAGTAGTAGCTGCAGTAAATGTTGCATTTGAATTAATGGTTAAAATTGCACCACCACCACCAGAACCAAGGACGATAGTTCCAAGACCGGTATATATGCCACCAGCTTGTGCCCCAGCCGCGGTAACGCCTGCTTGAGTATTAAAAGTAAGAGTCTTACCATTATTAACTGTTAAATTTCCTACTTTAGCATTAACAGTATTTACAATTGAACCGATAGATACAGTTTCAGCTATTGTAATAGTACGGTTGGCAGCAGTGCCTGCGAGGTCTATTGCACCGACTAGTGTTCCTGCATTACCAGCAACACCGACAGTTAGATCATTTGCGAAGCCGCCAAAACTAAAAGAATCATTAGGAGCCCATACAGCGGCAGGTGCTGCATTGGTAGTAGCAACACCTGTATCTATGACGGAGTCCCCCACGTTGTTATTAGTATACAGAGCAGCACTAGCACTCTGGACACCACCTATTAGGACGGCAACAGTAGAAGCCGTTGTTAATAATTTTTTTAAGAATTTAGATTTTTTATCCATAATTTATTCCTATTTATTTATGGTTAATAATTAGTTTTTTCGGATAATAGACCCTTTAAAAACTTAAAAGCATCTTTTACCCAAACATTTCGCTTTGACAATTTTACCTCAATTACGCATAAGAGAACCCCTTAAGGCTCAAGGCCACCACAAAATAATGGTGACAAAATAATCAATTACGAGGTGATTATACACACGTAATGTGTGCGTGGGCAAGCATTATGTCAGTAGGTAGAGTAATTTTTTATGAGCTATGCATTTATATCACAGTGGTTAATTATTGGTGTGAATTGATGCGGCAACCATCTCAAATCGCCGCTTAAAATTCTATAACCATCTGAAATCGAGAGAGAGGTAATAAAGAATTTTTTAAGTGTCACAGAAATTAATATTTAATTATTAAAAAGTATCATCAAACAAACTCTTAAAAAAAACACTTAAGAAAAAATGGAAGAAAAGCACATGGTCTATTTTTTGATCTTATTGCAAAAAAAACGCCCAGAAACCTGCAATGGGTTTCTGGGCGCAGAAAAATACAGATCTTCTAAAAAAGAAGTTGTAACTTCAATGTGCCTTGATGGCTAACATATTTTTTCTTCAGATGACAGTTATAAGTAGCAGATATTTCCTTATTACCATGTTTTACTAATACGCCACCACCAAGATTATAAGATACTTTTTCTAACTTGGCAGCTTTATTATCGTTTGTAAACTCACGATCAGCCCACTTTAACTTAACTTTTGCATTCTGCTCTTTATGACTTAATATCTTCTCAACAGAAAAATCTATAGTTGGAATAACGTGAATATTTTCATAAACAGTTTTTGGCTTCATCATTGCTTTAAGCCCAACTAAGCCACTGAAATTCTTACTGGATTTCTTCGTTATTGATAGATTATATACGCCAGTACCAGCCTCATTATAAGCGCCATCAGATGTCACACCATACTTAAAGCCAATATTTGGTACCAAAGATACGCTATCAGTATCAAATTTAGATGTCCAAGACGCTTAGTAGCGATCTCAGCATCATAACCAGCACCATATTCCATCATACCGTACTCAGCATTTACGCCAAGACCTAGATTGAATGTAGTTTTAACAGGTTTATTTGACTTAACCGCTAAACCATTAGTACCAGCAAGACCCAAAGTTTGTTTTGGATTTTTACCAATTAGATCATGGTTAACAAATCCATGGATTTCAGGAGTTACAGTCATGCCATTCGTAGCGAATGTACCACCAGCAACTCTTACACCAGCAACAACTTCAAGCTTATTAGATGCTTTAGTATTAACATCTAAGTTCTGACCTGTTGTTGATCCAGCTTCCTTATATCCACCATCGTTAACTCTGCTATATCTAAGACCAGCCATTGGTGTAAACGTAACTTGATCTGTTAAAGCGTTATAACCGAACATTACTTCACCATTGAATGACGCAGAATTGTATTTACCATTAACAGTGTCATACGTTGTCAAGCCCGATACTCTTTTCTCAGCATTTTTAACTTCGTTTGAACCAAATGTAGCAACTCCATGAGCGAACCAGTTATCAGTAATTTGTTGCATTCCATAGATAGAGAACATCATAGAACTGATCTTAGTTTTATCACCAGATTTGAAGTTTCTGTGCTTCATTTCAGTATTAGCCACAGTAAACGCAGCACCGACGATCATATCCTCGTTAGCTCTGGTATCAAAACCGAAGCTTGCACCATATGCATTGCTTTTATAACCAGCAGCACCTTTGTTTTCTTTCTGCGTAGTTTTACCGAAGAATGGACTTGCCCATACACCGTATCTTGCACCTTCATCACCAGCAGCAATACCACTTGAAGATCCGCTAGATGCAACAGTTCTGTTTTGGACTCGTGCACCTTGGCTTCCAGCTAGGTTAGTCATACGTTGTGACATTCCCATGCTAACTGCACTAGCTGTGCTTTCTACTGCATCAGATACTGTTGTTACAGCAGGTAGACGATCTAGTGCTTCGTCAACTTTAGCCTTATCAGCAACACCATTAGTATTCAATGATCTCAATAACTCTCTAACTTTGTTACCATCAGTACCGAAAGCAGCATTAGTTATCGCAGTAATATTAGCCTTATCCGCAGCATCTGCAGTTGAGCCTAATATCTTCACAAGAGCTGCTTCAGAGCTATCTGTTATTATAAGATCTAGTCCACCATTAGCACCTGTAGTCGGCGTCCATTGAGTAAATGTATCTGGCTGGCTGATTGAAACTTTACTTAAATCTAAAGTTTTTCCACCCGCAACAGCATTAGCACTTGTAATAACAGAGGTTTTAATAGTTGCACCACCAACTAGGCCTGCAACTCCACCGTTAGGGGCTACAGTAATAGTTGTTCCAGCTGCGAACACTAGGGTACCTTTGCTTTCAATTTGACCGCCACCCGTTACAACAGTACCATTAACCGCAACATCAAGAGCAATATTGTTGTTTCCGCTGAAAGTAAGAGTATTTCCAGCAGCCACAGTTAATTTCTTGTCATGAAGAGCAAATGATCCATTGGTTGCTGTAGTGGCACCAGTTAGCAAAATATTTCTACTAAGATTTACTGCACCTTTTCTTAAAAGAATTTTAGTTGCAAAAATATTGTCAGTATTTAGGGTCTGAACAGCATTTACATCAGCAAAAGTTACAGACTCTGGTGCATTTGGATTATTTCCAATATCTTTATTCAGTGTTGCATTACCTGCAAACTCGACCAATCCCTTACCAACTGTTGTTCCTGTAATAGCTGTATCTACGATTGCTCCATCTGATAGAACAACTTTTGAAGCGTCAGCAGCAAGTTTAAATGTAGTTCCTGATATTCTTCCGCCTACCGTAGCAATTTTTGCTCCCTCAACATTCACGTTCGTGGCAAATAGACCATTAGTAACAGTCATGTTATTTTTAAATTGAACATCCGCTAATTTTTTACCCTCAGCACCAACAGAATTTACTGCTCCAGCATTAGTTGTGTTAAATACCAAATTACCTTTGTTATCTCCTCCTGTAGTAAAGTTTGCACCATTGGCAACTGTGTTACCGCTTAGAGTAACATTCTTGGTATCATCCAATTGGAAATTAATTTGTTTAGTTGCGTCAGGAGCTAGCTGCTGAACACCTGCGAAATCTGTAATACCTACCTTACCTAGCACCACAGTATGTTTCAAGCCTTTGGTCGTGCTATTTACGAAGTTGTTACCACCCACATCAGTACCACCATCAAAAGTCACAATCGTTGCTGCATTGATCGCATCTGTAAATGTAAAGCTTTTACCAGCAGTATGAGTTACTACGCCATTAAAGTTAACATTACCACCTGCAAACTCAATTGCGTTTAATGAAGCACCATTTCCAACCAGACCATTAACGGTCATTGCAGCACCATTAGTAAACCTAACTGTACCGTTATTAGCTCCCGCACCTCGTATGTTTGCAGCGGTGAACTCGTTTGCGATTTCCAAAGTACCTTGATCTGCAACTGTTGCAGCACCATTAATATTTGTCACATCAAGCAATTTTACAGTCTTACCAGCACCACCATTAACATTAATATCTGAAATTATATTTCCATTAGAGGTTGCTGAGAATGTAGAGTCACCTAAAAACGTAAGTGTTCCAGCATTAGCTAACGTACCAAAAAGCTTGTTTGCATAAATGTTAATATTATTACCAACTGTTAGGGTTTGCCCATTTGCAAGCTCAACACCAGCCAATCTTTCTGTGGCAGTACCAAAAGTCACCGCTGCATTATTAGCAGCCGATTCAAACGTAGTACTATTAGTTATTTTTAGAGTACTTTTGTTGCCAGTTGCAGCTGTAATGCCACCAATTTTATGGACTGCATTAGCTTCTGCAAATTCTAAAATACCACCACCAGCACCAATTTCAATAGCTTTAATTTGTGAATTAGCTGTTGCAGTCATAAACTTAGCTGTCACAAGGTTCGCACCTGAATTAAGTTTGAACAAATTCAACGAATTTACACCAGCTCTGTCACCGATTTGGCCTTCAAACTTTATAAGTCTAACAGCACCAGCACCAACGGTATTTGTAATTTCAACTGTACCAACGTTACCAACAGTTGTAATTCCTGCAATATTATGAGCTTCGTCACCAGTAATCAACAAACCACCACCATTAGCAGTGAAATTCAACGCACCTACTATGTCATTACCCGCAGCAGCGCCGTTTAATTGTAGAGTACCACCATGAACAGTATTAATATTGGCTGCAGTGATCTTATCACCAAATTTCACTACTGACTTATTATCACCATTTAGGTTAACTGTTACCAAAGCAAGGGCACCAGCTGCACTTGTAGTTCCAGTAATTTCACCGTTACCTGTGAAATTTACTACACCAGCTGCCCCACCACCTGTTGTATTTTGTATTTTACCCATCACATTTGCCCCATCAGCGAATGTAAATATCGAACCGCCATTCTTCAAATCAAGTGTAATGATTTTATGATCACCAGCACCAATTTTTACAACACCAGCACCGTTTGCTTCAACTTTAGCAACAGCGTTACCACCTTGATTACCAATTTTGCCTACAATTTCACCAGCACCCTTGAAAACAATCTGACCATCAAGGTTAGTATTGGCTACAACATTACCAGTTAATTTACCATTAGCATCAACTCTAATTATTGCACCAGCATTTTTTAGTGAAAATTGTCTAGCATAATGAGCATTAGCATCAACATCTAATATACCAGCACCCGTTACTTCAACTGTGTCCAATCTATTAGCATCAGTACCAATAGCTCCCACAACAGCACCGTTCCCACCAGCTTTATATATTAATGTACCACCGTTGGTACCTATAGCATCAGTATTTGACGTAGTTGTTATTGCTCCAGTGATTGTTTTACCATTATCAAGCGTTACTGTACCGTTAGCAGTGAATACTGTTGCGCCAGTAAAACCACCAGCAAGCTGAACATCAGCTCCAGCATGCGCAATAGTCAAGGTTGTAGCTTTTGCAGCAGCACCAGCATGATTCAAGGCAACAATACCAGCACCATTAGCTCTAATTTCTTTCAGCGCATTACCATCACCTACTCGAAGCGTCACTATACCAGCACCTGCAAAGTTCAAAATACTTTCGCCTCCAACAGCAGTACTCACTTTACCCGTGATTGTCACCGCATCCGCAACATTCAATTGTGTATTAGCACCAGTTAAGACAAAGCCGTTAGCAGCGAAAGTTGCATTTGCATCAAGATTTACAACTGAACCATTTGCCACATTGATTGCATCTATCGTTCCTCCTCCACCACCAATCTCACCACCAAATCTTACAGTTTTGTCCGCAGTAATGTTAATTACACCATCGACAGCTGCATCAGACTTAATAGTAGTAGCTGCAGTAAATGTTGCATTTGAATTAATGGTTAAAATTGCACCACCACCACCAGAACCAAGGACGATAGTTCCAAGACCGGTATATATGCCACCAGCTTGTGCCCCAGCCGCGGTAACGCCTGCTTGAGTATTAAAAGTAAGAGTCTTACCATTATTAACTGTTAAATTTCCTACTTTAGCATTAACAGTATTTACAATTGAACCGATAGATACAGTTTCAGCTATTGTAATAGTACGGTTGGCAGCAGTGCCTGCGAGGTCTATTGCACCGACTAGTGTTCCTGCATTACCAGCAACACCGACAGTTAGATCATTTGCGAAGCCGCCAAAACTAAAAGAATCATTAGGAGCCCATACAGCGGCAGGTGCTGCATTGGTAGTAGCAACACCTGTATCTATGACGGAGTCCCCCACGTTGTTATTAGTATACAGAGCAGCACTAGCACTCTGGACACCACCTATTAGGACGGCAACAGTAGAAGCCGTTGTTAATAATTTTTTTAAGAATTTAGATTTTTTATCCATAATTTATTCCTATTTATTTATGGTTAATAATTAGTTTTTTCGGATAATAGACCCTTTAAAAACTTAAAAGCATCTTTTACCCAAACATTTCGCTTTGACAATTTTACCTCAATTACGCATAAGAGAACCCCTTAAGGCTCAAGGCCACCACAAAATAATGGTGACAAAATAATCAATTACGAGGTGATTATACACACGTAATGTGTGCGTGGGCAAGCATTATGTCAGTAGGTAGAGTAATTTTTTATGAGCTATGCATTTATATCACAGTGGTTAATTATTGGTGTGAATTGATGCGGCAACCATCTCAAATCGCCGCTTAAAATTCTATAACCATCTGAAATCGAGAGAGAGGTAATAAAGAATTTTTTAAGTGTCACAGAAATTAATATTTAATTATTAAAAAGTATCATCAAACAAACTCTTAAAAAAAACACTTAAGAAAAAATGGAAGAAAAGCACATGGTCTATTTTTTGATCTTATTGCAAAAAAAACGCCCAGAAACCTGCAATGGGTTTCTGGGCGCAGAAAAATACAGATCTTCTAAAAAAGAAGTTGTAACTTCAATGTGCCTTGATGGCTAACATATTTTTTCTTCAGATGACAGTTATAAGTAGCAGATATTTCCTTATTACCATGTTTTACTAATACGCCACCACCAAGATTATAAGATACTTTTTCTAACTTGGCAGCTTTATTATCGTTTGTAAACTCACGATCAGCCCACTTTAACTTAACTTTTGCATTCTGCTCTTTATGACTTAATATCTTCTCAACAGAAAAATCTATAGTTGGAATAACGTGAATATTTTCATAAACAGTTTTTGGCTTCATCATTGCTTTAAGCCCAACTAAGCCACTGAAATTCTTACTGGATTTCTTCGTTATTGATAGATTATATACGCCAGTACCAGCCTCATTATAAGCGCCATCAGATGTCACACCATACTTAAAGCCAATATTTGGTACCAAAGATACGCTATCAGTATCAAATTTATAGCTTAGCAAGCTGTTAAAGCTGTAACCATTACTATTAAATTTACCACTAGCTACTTTATAATTAGTAGCATCCACTAATTTTGCACTCTTGGTAACTACTGCGCTTTTTAGCATCGAAACAGAACCTTGGAATAATAAGTTCTCCACCATTTCAGCCTGACCATAAATTGAGAATATATGGCTAGTAGTATTAATCTTATCACTCTTAGTCTGTTTCATTTTAAAACCAGAGCGAGCATTAGTGTAAGCAAGTCCAATCAAATTAGCCTCGTTCTCGCCTATGCTAATATCAGCACCAATAGCAGCCCCGCCTGTGTTGCTAGTATAACCAGAACTATTAAGAGTAGAGCCTTGTTTAGCAGAACCATAAAAACCGGTAATCCAAACTTGTTTATTCTGCGTGGCTTCTTCTTCGTCACCAGCAGCAACGCCTTCACCAGCAGCAACACCAGCTAGATTAAACATCCTATTACTAAATAAGTTATTCGCTATATCGAATAACATACTATTTAAAGCAGACATTTGTAACTTACTTTGAGCATCGGGATTTTTTACATTGTTGTAATCAACATCTTCAGCTTTTTGAGTCTGAAGACTTTGTACATACAAAGCTGCTTTTTCTTTATTCGAAAGGTTTGATACCTCCGTATCACTAAAAGCGTTTGCCTTAATTAGTATAGGT
>MWWI01000144.1_pt1 | contig 16030 bp, 11 predicted proteins | sample 1047321 | NCBI WGS metagenome assembly MWWI01 (sample SAMN06349966, study PRJNA376086) | soil metagenome | isolation source: FI-1 sample Antarctic (ecotone) soil | place: Antarctica | reverse complement strand
AATACTTTGATGATTCAGCAGGTGTTGAGCGAAGCGGAATGGCAAAATCAATTGACCGAAGCGGACTTACGGGCATTGACTCCGCTCATCTTCGGACATATCAATCCTTACGGGACATTCAACTTGGATTTGAATGAGAGAATCCAGTTAGAGCCGTAAACCGTTATTAGTAAAGAGGGTATTGCGCAGATTGCACTTTTTGACACGAATGTTCCCGTTAGCCCGTATTGTAATCGTACCAGGCGCCCTGCGTTATTTGAGCGCTCTGGTCGGACGATCCCTTGGTCATCGAGTGCGGGTAGGCGTATTGAAACGTCTGCGCGTAATCAAACGACATCTGCTGGCAGCAGTCGGTCGTCGTCGTCCGCAGATTTCCCGTTACATCATAAGTCGAATTATAAGGGATCGCCGTTACCGGATTATTGGCGTCCGAATAAACGGTGGTTTTTGTCAGGTTGCCTCTGAAAATCGTGTTCGGATCGTAGGAGCTGATCATCTCATATTCGTAGCAATTGTAGGTACAGGTAGCGTAATATCCATACTCGTAACCATTATCAATGTATATTACCTCCCCGTCATAAGTGCATTCCGGATAATTGAATTCTCCATAAAGACACATTCCGGGCTGGGTCTGCGTAGTGTACGGGTCGTTCCAGTAGTTATGCATGATCACGCCCGGCGTTGCCATCAGGTTATGATTGCCAGTGCCATTGGCTACTGCATTATTATCGTATTGATAATCGGTTTTCGAGAGCTTGTTAGTTCCGCTGCTGTCATATAGTTCTACTGATTTAATCAGGCTGAAGATATGCCGGTTTGTATAAGCGGCGTTATTTTCATAAGCGGTCACCGCTTTACGATACAGCGCCCCGCCGTAAGTGTATTCTCTTTGCTCGGTGACCTGGTTGTACAAATTCGTGTCGTAGGAAAACTCCTGGGCGGTCATCTGTCCCTTTTCATCGGTTGATTCAATTCTGGTCGCACGAGAGGAGCCGTAGTTACCCTGCGCCAGAAAGATTTTCGTTTTGCCTAACAGCGCGTCGTTCGGAGCCAGCATTTCGTTCTGGTAGTACATTCCGTCATTCCACTGCCCGGAATTGCGAATTGATGTCTGCCGGCTTTTCGTGTTGTTCGGCGCGGTGACGGTGATCACCTCTTCGGTCGAGGTCGTGCTGACGTTGAAACCGGTCACAGCCGCCGTCGTATCCATATTCGCCCAGGTTTCGGTCAAAGTCGTATAGGTCGGCGCATCCGTCAATGCGGAATTCGCCGTCAGATCGAAGTTATAGACCTGCTGCCGGGTCAGCATATTGGGGGTTTTTGCCCAACCCCTCGAAACGGATCAATAAGAAGTTCTCTCCTGAAACTCAATTGGAGTTTTGCTTAACTTTGCCACAATTTCGTCAATGTCAATCGGATTTGCCGGCTTTTCAAATTCATAGCGCCCCAGGAAATTTATGTGCTGCCAGGCAACCGGCGAGATTTGTTTGAGACGAATGATCTCATCGGTTTCACCAGACAACTCCTTGCGTTTGAGCAGACTCGATAAAATCGAAAAGTTGTAATAAAGAATGCAATTTGTCAGCAGACGGCTGCATTCGTTCCAGATTTGCTGCTCGTATTCCGACTTAAAACGCAATTTTCCCCAATTGGCGTAAGCGATGGCTCGGCGAAGCTGATGATAATTTTCTCCGCGATTGAGCGCCTGATTGACGTTCCGGCGCAGCGGCGGCGAATCCACATAATCAAGCAAATACAGGCTCCTGATAATATTGTCGAATTCCCATAAAGCCCGCTTTGTTTTGTTCTTTCGGGCGTAGGAACTCAGCTTGCCCGTGATGATGTGCTGCGTCGTCGCTTTGAAAGCCAGCGACAAAATAACGCGCGTGATATTTTCCCATTCCTGAATGATAAGCTTCTGGTTGATTTTCCGAATTGGTTTGAGCGGCGGATTCCCGTAGCGACTCGGATGCCGAAAGCCGTAGAGCGATTTCGTGACCGTATCATAAATATCCTTGTAGCGCGGAGCGAACATGTAACCGAAAATATGCAGCAGGGCGAAATTGACCTGATTCGTGCCGTGCGTGTCGGTCGAATGAACTTCCGGCTGGACGCTGGTCGTGTTGTTGAACAAAAGATCGAAGACGTAATGGCTTTCGTGTTCGTTCGCTCCGATGATGCGCGCCGTTATGGGAATGTGATTCGCCACCAGAGTATAAGAAACGATTCCCTTTTTGAGTCCGAAATATTTCGGCGAGTAGCGGGCATTGATGGTTTGAAATTTGGTCTCGAATTTCTGCCCGTCGCTGCTCGAATGAATGACTTCGCCGATGTCGTAATGCCGGAAAAGCGGAAACCCGGCAATCGCATTGGAAATTACGTCGTTGGCGGCTTGCAGGGTTTCGAGACGAATAAAATTGTCCGAAGCCATTCTCAGAGTTTCCGCGCTGATGTCGGAAATGCCGCCCATTTTGCCAAGACCGATATTTGTTCCCCAGGCAATCAGACAGGCGTTGATAACCTGCCGGTCGGCACTTCTTTTGACGTATTTCCCCAAAAGGTGCTCGAAACAATCCATAAATCCGGTGTTTCGGTGAACGAATCGCAGGACGTTGCCGATGTCGTTCTGCGGAACGGAATCGAAAACCGAGTCATTGATTTCATCCGATTTGCCCGGATATTCCAGCCTCCAGCGTTTGTTTCCACCTTGTCCGTTGTAAACGAAATGTTTGTTTTCTTCGGTTAAAATTCTCTTGTTGACCTCTTCGAGGCGCTGTTCGAGAAGTTCTTCGAGATTTTTCAGATGAACTGCGATCGGGGCTTTGAAAATAGGTAAATTAGCCTGCGTTAGAAGAGATTCTCGGTTTTGCCATTGCTTATCGTCGAGCAGGTCATCCTCAAAACTGCGAAACCTGAGACTGCCGGGGCAATGCATTTCGCCCCCTTCCAAGCCATCTCTTAAGAGCCGGTAGACGAGAAATTCGTAACGGTCGGGAATAATCTGTTTTTGTTTAGAATTCCCGGCTGGGCGATAAAGATACCGGTTGTATTTTTCCGGGATAAAACGCGTCGGAAATTTAGCGGAAGGTATTTGCTGGAAAGATATTTCTTGAAGAAATATTTTTTGGAGAAAACGAACCGCCTCCAGCAAATCGGTGCTGGTCGGCAGTGCCGCGAAATCAACCGCCGTTAAAATCGGGCGCAGATTTAATTTCACCCGCATCGAGATTTTGTCCAGATATTCCCAGCGCAGCTCGATCTCGTCATATCTCATATCGCCGGCGAAGGTCGCGGCAATCCTGTCCATCGCCTGTTGACCTAGAATGTCAAATGCTTTTTCCCGTACCTCGCCGAAAGGCGTTTCGGGCGATATTTGCTCGTCGGTGAACAATTTCAAAACCTGTCCGGCTTTGCCGATGTCCTGATTGGTTTCGAGCCGCAGCGACGAAAGTCTTATTTGGGCATCTTCATTTGCCTGGTCATTATATTGCCGGAAACGATAAATCAAAGAGTTAATCAGATTGTCGTTCACGCGCCGATAGCGATGATGTACAAAACACAACAGATACAGGCGAGCGACGAGGCGGTCAAACCGCTTCAGCTTATAGAACCTGTTTGCAATTAAATGATTAGGCGATTCTGCGTAATATTAAGCGAATTGCACAAATTCTAATCTTCGTTTCGCTCGTCACCAACAGACCTTCGCAATTCTTCCACAGCCCCCGACATTGATTGATCCACGCATTCGTGCGCTCGACTATCCACCGCTTGGCGATTACCACAAATCCAAGTTTCGCCGGATTTTCTTGTTTCGAGGCTGCCTTTTGCTCCGGCGTGATTTTGGCTGACAGCTCGATTTTTATTTTGTTTCTTAACTCCGGCTCGATCTTCTCTAGTTCTGTTTCCAAATACTCTTTGTGATACCCATTATCAAGCAGAATCGTGATTGTGTGTCCGGCTGGCAGATTGAGAAAATACTCTTTGTTTTCTTTGATTATTTCCAGCAAACCCTCATCATCACTTATATTTGCCGCTGTGCATTTAACAAAATACGGAGTGCCTAAAACATCCGCCAACAAATGTCTTTTGATCCCGTTCGTGCATTTGTAATGACAATATCCTTTGGTTTCAATATTCGCCGTGTCCGTGTTTTTGGCACACATCGAATCTCCTAATAATAAACTCGGATACTCTGTTTTTTTTGCCCGGTGCGCTCGATTTTCGCTAAGGCTGTCAAAACTTCTTCCCACACTCCATTGATGCGCCACCGCCGAAACTGTGAATAGACGGTTTGCCATTTTGGAAAGTCGGTTGGTAAATCTCGCCACTGACAACCGTTTTTGAGCTGATAAAGAATGCCATTAACAATCAAGTGCCTTGAAACATCGTATCCGCGTGTCTGACTCTTGGGTATTAATTGATCTAAAACCTCGAATTGGGCTACTGTTAAATCTGTTGTATATGCCATTATTAAAGTAAAAGTGATTATGACTTTAATTGCAAACAGGTTCTATAGACCGAGTAATACGAAACCAGCGAAGCGTAATAAGCGACGCTTTCGTTGGAGATGTCCAAATTGGGAAGCACCATTTGGGCGAACCGGTAGATTTCGCGGATTTGATGAGCGCGTTCAATCTCGCGTTTTATTTCACCGAGGCTAAAATCTTTGGGTTCGCGTTTGAGCTGCGTGATTTCATAAAAGCTGTCTGTATCCTCCAATAAAGAATCCAGCTTGCTTATCTGCGACGAATTTAAGGAATTTGCCAGCACTTCGGTCAAACGGTTTTGCTCAAAGACCAGCGCTTGCCCAACAATATCCTGAAGCGAACTGTAGCCGGGCAGCACAATGCGCTCTTCCTGTAGAAACGAGACAATCTCACGGAAAATATAAATCGGCTTGCTTGAAATTCTGGCAAAGGTAAGCGCTTTGGCTTCAATGATGCTCCGCTCGCGTGTTTCGCACCAGCGATAGCCACGCAGTCTGAGGAGAACCCGCTGCCCGTTCAGCCGCGTGTTTTTCGCCACTGTACGAAGGCTTTCGAGATTACCCTTTCGGTCAGGAAAATGAGTTTGCAGGATGTATTCGACATCTTCCCGGACATCGGCAAATTCAAAATTAAAAAACATCTGCCGCGCCTTAAAATAGCCCGCTTGGAGAATGAAATACAACCTGGATGACAAGGAACGCAGTTCTTCAAGATAATCTTTTTCCGGCGCGGTCAGAGAAAAATATTCGAGGCGTTCTTCAATCGTCAAATCCGGCAACTCGAAAATACTGCAAATTTCCTCCTTGCCGAGAATTTTCAAACGCCGGGTTATAATTTCGCTTTTCGGATCGGTCATTGCCTTTCGGTTCCGAGAACACGGGTTTCACAAAGTGTAGTTTGTAAGACCCTCCAAAACTTGTGCCCAATTTTATGTCTCATGTTATAATTCTCAAAACGTCTAAGGTGAAAAGATACATTTTTAAGAAATGCGCGTTCATTATGGCATTAGTCGGTTACGCACGGGTCAGTTCAATCGGACAAAGTTTGGATGTTCAACTCGATAAATTAAAAAACTGCCGGAAAATCTTTCAGGAAAAGAAAAGCGCGGCGGGCGGCAAACGCCCGCAGCTCGCGGCTTGTCTGGAATATATCCGCGAAGGCGACACTTTGGTCGTCACACGTCTTGACCGCCTGGCGCGTTCGACTCTGCATTTATGCCAGATCGCCGATCAATTGAAAAGAAAACAAGTCGAACTGCTTGTGTTCGACCAAAACATCAACACGGCGGACGCGACCGGCAGACTGCTTTTTAACATGCTCGGAGCAATCAATCAGTTTGAAACGGAAATCCGCGCCGAGCGTCAAAGGGACGGCATCCTCAAAGCCAAACAAAAAGGCGTGCGTTTCGGAGCGCAAAGAAAATTGATTGAGAGCCAAATTGAGGAACTCAAGAAAAAACGCGCCGCCGGAGTTTTGATAAAAACTCTCATGAAGGACTATCAATTATCAAAGGCAAGTGTCTATCGCTATCTGGAAACCTCTGCCGCTGCTGATTCCGAATAACCTGGAAAGCGGTCGGGGCAAAAGCCAACGATCTTTCGGTTTTATCCATATGAGTAAAAGTAAAAATGTGAACTTTAACGGCGAGTTGGTTAATGCCAAAGTTTTGGAAGAATTACGCGATAACTTTAACACGATGGACATTCTTGACGCGCTGGATGTGATTGACAGCATCCGCAGCCGGGTTTGCGATCTCGAAGATATGCGCCGTGATTTTTTCCTGCTGCACGGGCAAGCCCACGCCCTGATCAATGGAGATTTCTCGGATTCCGGCGGCAAAGAAGATTATACCATTTGGGAACTTGCCGACGAGATCGAAACGGATATTGGGGAATGGGCGGAAGGTCTCAGAAAAATAGCGCGGATGCTCGACAAATTGGTGATGCTTGTTCCGGAAGAAGAATATGATGACGAAGACGAATGATGCGGACTGATTAACAATTGCTTATTGATCCGTTTCGAGGGGTTGGGCAGAAAACCCCAACTTACGACTCAAAACAAGGCAGATTCACGCAGGTTGATCCGATTGGAATGGGCGCGGCATCACTAATAAATCCGCAAACGCTTAATATGTACACGTATTGCGGCAATGATCCTATTAATCATACCGATCCGGATGGTTTGTTCTTCAAAGCACTTGGAAAGGCACTTTGGGGAGCTGTTAAAAGAATAATTCATGCCGCAGTTAAAGCGGCAATCCAAGCACTACCTGCATTATTTACAGGAGGTCCGCAAGCTTTTTTAGTAGCATTTGCAGGGGCGTTTGTCGCTAATCTCGGTTTTCCGAAGATGGGAAATTTCCTGACACCGGGCTGGAATCCAGGTGCTAGTCATCCTTTGAATAGAGGAGGCTCGTTAGGCGGACTGAACAGCAGCTTGGTAATCCGTAACTTTATCGGTATCAGTCAAAATATAGCTCAATCAAGGATACTTCCTGTTGCTAGCGCGATCTCTAATTTCTTAGCTAGAGACACAAAGCCAGGTCCCAAAACCCGAAAATGGTGTTCCCAAATTGAACCTTATATAAATGCTTCAAGATCATTTTTTGAAAGTGCTTGGTCCGCGTCAAATTATGGAGCTACTAATGCAGATGGAACTACTGCCGCCGCAGAACAGGGGGGGCTAGGTGCATTTATCAATGGCTATATGCAGGGAATATCATTCCCGAGGAATCCAAACACTTTTCCAACTCAAATGGGTGAAGATTTTTATCCTTGGGCAGTAAACACAATTAATAATTTCGCTAGTGGCAGCATTAAATTTTGGTACCATACTCATCCATTTGATACTGGTGTTAAGTATACTTTTCCCGGTGGAGTATGGGGTAGAGCATTGGATCAAAATTTTCCCACAAAAGGAGATCGAAATACTTCTAGAGCTCTTAATTTAATTGGCATTGCGATAACACCAAATAGTATAATCGTTTTTGATGAAAGGGGACGAAGATGTAGATTTAATCGTTAATCTATATTGATGGAAATAAACTAAATCTAAACAGAGGATTAATTCTTAATGAGAGAAAAAAATATTACAGGCTTAATAATGTTGATGTGTTTTATTTCTTTGATATCCTGCTCTAATAAAGCTGAGATGCAGAGTAAAAATAATAAGGATATTGATCCTTTGCCAAGTCCCCCAACAAACAAAGTGGAGAAACAATTGACTGATAATGCGAATCAAATTCATCCTTTGCCTCCTCCAGGTAATCTTTTTGAATTGCAAAAAGGAAGGTCTAATAAAGAATCTAATCAATTAGATAGAGAGATTTACAGTGAAATTAATAACTTTTCAAAGACGGCTGGTTTGGTAAGTTTAAAACAAGAGAAATTTTTATCAGGGGATAAAGAAGTTCGTGTTTGGATTCATGATGGTGATTTGTTTGAAATGGATAGACCTATAAAAGGTTTTGTTTCCTCTTATAAACAAGGTAAGCAAAGTGCTTTTGCTATTTATACAAAAGCCTCGAAAAATAATCCAGCTAAAAAATATTTAGATATGCCGAAATCTGGATGGATAAATTGGTGGAGTTATTTAGAAAATCAAAAATTTGTATTTAACGAAACTGATAAAAAACCCAGCTTTAATCCTGATGCAGGATTTCTTATAGTTGAAGCAAAAACAAGCCAAGCCTATGTATATAGTATTTTCTCTCAACCAGAAACTAATAATAATACTATATCTTCCAGTAGCTTATGTAAAAAAATAAGTGAAGAATTTGACATAATTTTTAATTGTTAAAGAAAGACAAGAATTGTTATGACTTTGCAAAAGAAGTTGATAATATTGCCTACAAATATGGTCACAACGGAAGTTATGTTTTTGGGAAAAAATTACTGGTAAGATTTGAAGATTGTGGTCAGGAATTTGGAGATAGAGGTTTTAAAGATGCCTTTAGAGATGTGAGTAACCAAACTAGACACTATATTGGTAGTTTTGCCGGAGCTATGTTTCCTTTTAGCTGCCAATTTTAACTCTGATATTCTTGGTAAGGGGAGATATGGACTAATAAGGCAGAAACGATCTTCATACATCATATCAACCTTAAACTCCATACAAAATATTCAAGAAAGAGAACGTCAGAATTAGATAATCCTACTTTTATCCACCCAATTCTAAAACCTCTAGTAGATTGGAGGTATTCGATCGATTCAGAAAATAGAAAATTTTTTCTACTCCTCAGGCAAACTCCGCCGGTTTCGAGGGTTAATATATATAGAGGGAGTTTTCGAAGAATTCTTCTGCCTTCGGGTGTTGATTCCCAAAAGGCGTAGTTTACAGGTGAACTTAAGGCGTCTCAATCGAGTTCGTTTTGTGGTTTGAAGCAGGAGGAGGCGAGATCAATGGGCGATATTTTTGTAAAAAGCGATTTCGTTGAAAGGTTCAATTTTATTTGTAGCCAGCCAAAGCGAGTGAAAAGGAGTATCTTCATGTTTCGCTTTATTTTTCTTCTGGGAATTCTTAGTTTCTGGATATTACCTGCCTTCGCGCAGCAGTACCCGCAACAATCAGCCTATTTTTCGCCCGGACAGCAACAGCCCCAGAATTATCTAAAAAACTCCGCCGCTTTTCGCCAGGAGATTATGCGAATGGAGATCAACGTCGTGCGCGGGCAACAATCCTTACCGATCACCCAAATCCCCCGCGTGCAGAAAGACGACGTCATCAAGATGAAGCTTCTGGATGAAGCGGTCGGCGGCATCAAACCCGATCAATCCTACTGGGACTGGACGTTTATGGTAGCCTATGTCAACCCGAACCGCCGGGCGGATGCCAAAGGAGCCGACAATCAAAACGCCGTTTCTCAGGAAGTACAATTCCGCAAAAGCGGATGGTATAAGGAATATTCCTTTACGGTTCCGTATGATTCTCAGCCCATCTTTTTTCTTTATCCGAAACCGAAATACAGAGAGAAGATTCTAAAAGTAGTCAGCCGTAACTATGAAGAGGTCAGAAAACTCGGTGAAAAGACCATTGAGATTGCCGGAGCCTACGCGCAGATCGGATCGTTTTTAAACGAGCTGCAAATGGTTCTTCATCAGACCCAGTACAGTCGTTACAGTAATAACAACGGCTATGGTTCTTATTATTCATATAACCCGTATAATCCATACGGCAATAATAACAATCAAAGACCGGATATTCCTTTTAATTACAACGCCTTTGTCGAGCAGTCAATCGAACGCCTGGCGCGGGGTTTCAATATCGCTCTTCCGGCTTGCTGGCAGCAGAACGGCTCTTCTTACGGAGGCTCTTACGGCAGCAGTCCGTATGGCGGAAGCTACGGTTCTTACGGCTCATACGGCAATCAGAACAATTTCGGTTACGCCATTAACCAGGATCTGGTCGGCAGAGCGCAGTGCGTGGCGAAAAACATTCGCCTGGAAGATTTCGATTTCAGCGTGAGCAGAATGCTCCAGCAGGGCGGAATCCTGCTGGCAACACAACTCAGAGATAAATACCCGCAATTAGCCTACTGGATCAACATCGCCGCGGCGGCAATCGATTTTATTATCAAGGCATTTCAGAAATCTCCTCTAAAACTCGTCCCGACCATCATTCAGTCGAGTGATAATAACGGCGCGGGAAATTCCGGATACGGGGGAGGCTATCAGAACAATTATTCTCCGAATTATTCATCAAATACGCCTGGTTCTTCATCCCAGGCAGCTACTCCGGTAAAAATCTCGCTGTACGCCGAATCACAGCCGGACGCCAATAATTTTGTGACGGCTTATCCGATTGTCATTCATAAATGGCAGGCAGAACCCGACCCGGAAGTGATCTCGCTTTATCCTCCGGTTCTGGCAGAACCCTGCCTGCATACGGGAATTAATCTTTTAAAGAACACGGATTTGTCCGAAGCCTGGAGCGATGACAATTTTGCCAGGGATTTTCGCCTGGTGATGAGCTCGTCTAACGGCTTTAAAAAAGAATTTCCCCTGAAAAAGAATAAAGGCTTAAACGGCTGGGAGCTGAATATCACGCCGGAAGATATGAACCAGATTCCGAAGATCAATATGACTCTGGAATCGGAGATCGTCGGAACGCGCGGGTTTAACGAAATCAGAAGCCCGAAATTCGATTTGCCTTTGCCATTGGGCGGCACATATGAGATCACTCCCGAATCGCTAAGAGCTTTCGCGGTCGGAGGAAAAAGAACGGTTACTCTAAGAAACACTCTGGGAAGCTGTCGCTGCCTGCAAAGAATCGTCTATAAACCTTCTTTCGGAGGACAGTTTGTTTTTGAAGCCAACGGCAAAGAAAACGGTTTGCAGTTTTCTCCAGACGGAAGAGAAGTGTCGTTTGAAGTTGACACGAGTCATTTTCAACCGGGAGCCGGTCAACTGGAAATCAAATCCTACGGCGATCAGCAGCAGCAGATGAATCAGCAGCAGGGCATTTTGAATCTGAAGCTGTATCCGCTGCCGCCGAATATCGCAAATGTAAAAATCTCCAAAGGCGATTCTTACGCCGTTCTAAGCGGAGAGCGCCTGGAGCAAATTCAATCTGTAAAATTAAACGGGAAACGCGCAATCGGAATAGGAAACCAACCTGCGCAAAGCAGTTACGCAAATCCGGGAGCGGCAAGCCAGCCCTACGGTAATCCGAACCAGGCGCCGCAGAATCCATACCCGGGTCAGGGGGGCAATCAATCGCCTGCTTCTGTAACAGTATCTTCAAACAGCGTTAACTCTTTATCACTGCCGCAGGTTTCTTCAAATGAAAAGCTGTTTGTGTTTGAAGACGCGAACGCCAGGCAAACCGACAATACCGTGACGCTTGAATTAGGGCTTGAGGATAATCGCACGTTTCAATATCCGAAAACCTTTGCCGCCGCTCCCTCGCGCCCGGCGGTAGTAACGGCAAATGAAAACAGGGAGCTGGAAGGAGTTTCAATTAATGAACCCGCCAGCCAGGCATCTTCCTCTGATTCAATGCTCGCAGCTCTGCGGTCGCTTGCTTTTCCAATTGAAACATCGGCAATTTCAATTAAGGTGCAGAATGCGCTGACGGACTATGATTTTAAAGTCGAAAACCTGTCTGTTGAAACGAGAATCGAGCGAAGTCAAACAAATTCCGGATACGGAAGTAATCTTGAACAGCCGCGGGCTTCTTTTGAAGTGCTGGATTGGAAGAATATGAAAATCTCTTTTGCAATTTCCGAGCAAACTCAGAAAATGCTCGGCGGACGCAGGCTGCAGTTCAGGATCAGGGATAGAGAACGCGGAGATTCAGATTGGTATTCGATTAGACAAACATTTGTCAGAGTCCCGGAAATCGAATCCGTCAGATGTGCCAGAGACCTGAACGGAATGTGCGAGATGAGAGGGGCGGGAATTGATTACATCAGTCAGGTTTCAATTGACGGAGGAGCAAGCTGGTATCCGAGAGAATCATCATCTACATTGCAAACACAGCAGTCAGCGGATGGAAAGCAAACGGCATTGATACCTTTTTATTCAAACAAAAAGATGCTTGTAATTCGCCTCAGAGACTTTCCCGGAATGGATGGTATTTGGATAACGGATTACATTTTCTCCGTTTCGGCGAAAGGAGCAACTTCCGCAAAGGGGGCAGTGCAAACCTCTCAATCGAATAACTCGAATAATAGAAGCAGCTCCAATATACAGAATAATCCGGCGAATCAGATGCCGCCAAATAACCTTCAGCTTTCAGGTCAAAATCAGCCTGCTGCTCAAGGTAATATTCAACTAGATTATGGCAAACCGATTCAAACTAATCCGACGCAAAAGCCTAAGCAAAAAACAGAGACGAAGGTTAAAACTCGCCGAAAACCGTAAGAGATAATCTTTTGAACGAAGCAGCTTTTAATGTTTCAAAATCCCTTTTTTAGGGATAACGGTATTTCCTGCAAACAGATCTTCTCTGGTTCAATAACAGGTAAATATGATAAAAGTATCGCAGGCAGCTTATAACCTATTGAGAAATTATTGTAATTTAGTCGCATCGACATTTATACAACAATGGAATCAGAGAAATTTTGTGGGTGCCTTGTGTCCTTATTATGTATCGGACCGACCCGATGAATCATTGCTCTCAATTATAAGCCAGGGCGGAACCTGGACTTGGGAGCCGCAATTAATCAAGGCTGATATTCCGTGCCCCGGCTGGTATTCGAATTTCGATTCGAATCCGATATACGGCGAGTTAAAAAACGAATTGATAAAATGTTTGCCTCCTGCCACGGATGAACATAGCCAGTCACACCTGAATAGCTTGGCGGATTATGACATTGATCGATATATCAATATAACAGTCAGAAGATATTTGGCTTTCCTAATAAGCTTTAATGGAGCAAACGCGGAACGTGCATTATCGCTCGCCGCAAACCTTTTGGACGTGCGTCTTGACCCTGAAAGATCAATCAGCTACTCGGGAAGCTACTTATATAACTTTACTCTGGACGAATCGGTTACAGCTCCGGTCAAACTGGCTCACGACATTAAAATCAGAATGACTACATTTGAGGATGTGGTTAGGCAGGCTAATTTTGATGAAGTTGAAGGGAAATTTCTGCCACCGCCATATATTCTTACCCTTAGGACTGACAACCCGTACTCTCCCCTTATAGCAGTATCGGGACTTGTTCTCAGTAATGACAACGAAAATTTCTCTGTTCATAATACTGTAATTGCGGTCTTACGCTTATATCAGTCAAATTATGTCGGAAGAGGAAGCATACTGTGCTGGACAGAAGGTTTGGGTCATTCATTTGGAAGTTTTGCAGCTACAAACGATTCCAATGTTCTAATGTTTATTCGCGGAGATTCCCCGTCTCATCTTCCGCAATGGTCCGAGTACAAATTAGAATCTTCCAGTATTAATGAAATCAAAGAAACATTGAATTTAGTGAGAAATCTCATTCCTATTGATGAAAGCGTCAAGAGAGTTATCCGGCTTTTAGGAGAAAGCGAACCTGACTGGGCGAGCCTTTATAAAGTTCACGAAATTATTGCGGCAGACATTGGAGGGATAAATGCTATCGTCAGTAACGGCTGGCTTACCCGTGCTAAACAAAGTCTTTTTACTCAAACGGCAAACAACCCTCAGGCAATAGGAGATCAGGCTCGCCACGGGCATCAAACTACCCAACCTCCGAAAATACCGATGGAGCTTTCGGAAGCGAAGGAGTTAATCGCAAATACAGTCCTTGAGTGGTTACGGCTAAAAAAGCAAACGCTCAGACAAAGCATTGAATTGGTGAAGAGCAGCCGCAATTCTTCAGAAAGGCAATATCTGGATTTTCTTGCAGAAAATCATGTACATCTCAATGCGAATTCTTTCAGGCTTCCCGACAGGCTTATATTATTGGTTCGTTATCAACAAAGGTATGGTGCATTACAAGCGCTCGAACAATCGTTTTTTAATGGCACAGGCTATATCAGATACAAGTGGTGGTACCAGCCTGATGATTTAATGGATTTTATTATTGGAGACCCGCAGTACGGATTCGGTTATGCCTGGGAGGGCAGCCCCGACAATCCTCCGATACTTAAAATAGGTCCCGTAAACCTGTTTTGGTCAGCTGCTGGTGAAGGTGCAGGATATGTGTACTTTGGACCTTCATCCAATCCGTCAGATGATTATGAGATGGTGATGACCAATGAAGATAATATTTCCTATATAAATATTTCTGATTATATTAATCAGTTTGTGAAATCCGGTTCTGGTAATAGTTAGAAAATAAAGTGAAAATTAGACAAAAAGCAGCGCAAAAAATGTGTCAAAAACGCCCCTTTTTGATACTTTTAAAATCAGCCTCAAAACATGCAATTTTTATCATAAAAACAGCTCCAAAACCCTTCCCAAAATCAAAGTTTCAAAAGCTACTTCTGTTAATGAGTTTTGTGACTTAAAGGAATTTAAAAACCTCTAGGAGGATCATACAGCTACTTTTCATTAAGTAATCTTTAGAAATTACTGAGACGGTTACAGAAATAGAGTTTTCCAGTTAAAATTAAAAAACTATGGCAGATATACGACTCATTAAGGTTTTCCTCGCTTCGCCAGGAGACGTGGCGCATGAAGGCAATTTGGTTAGAGAAACTTTCGATTCAATTAATCGCACCCTTGGCGAAAAGGAAGGCGTAAGATTTGAGGTAAAAAACTGGAAAACCGATAGCTATCCAGCTTATGGGAGCGATGGTCAAGCTCTCCTTAACGAGCAGATCGCTGATATGTCTCAGTATGATTTGTTCGTTGGAATTATGTGGAATCGCTTTGGTAGTCCGACGCCTAGAGCCGGATCAGGAACGGAAGAAGAATTCTTGCGTGCTGTTGAATCTTTCGAGGCAAACGGTAATCCGCAGATAATGTTTTATTTTAATCAAGCTCCGTTCAATCCTACTTCGGTAAAAGATGCCGAACAAAAGATGAAGGTCTTAGAGTTTAAAGGAAAAGTTCAGGGTAAAGCATTAACGCACGATTACGCTAGCGCAAATGATTTTCAAAGTGATTTTAGAAATCATATTGAGTCTTGGTTGGTGAGGGAGAGCCCGAAGAGACTTGAACCGCCGCGTGTTGAATCCGAGCCTGTTATGCCAAGAGAAATGCCAAAACAAGCAACAAAAGCAGATGTATTGAGTGATTCAGGAATGTGGATTCTACTAAGAAACGGCTTCTTCTTGGCGGACGAAGTTAGCGAGATTGGAGAGAACAAAGTTTTAATAAAGCTTCCTGTAACTAATGCGGATGAGGACGCAACTTTTCGTTCGCTTCAGCCAAACGCTTATGGAAATCGAGAGCCTATTCCTTTCGCTCACCAAAATATCGGTGCGATTGCACGTGTCACGGAGGCAAAACGGAATTCAGTTGGCGGCAAAAGCATCTGGGAGTTTCTTTTAACATTAGACGAGAACGAGTCAGGTTACTTGTCCGAAATGAGTTACAACAATTTATCAGCCGACCAAATTGCTGAAATACGTGCCCGTTTTATATTGTTTAATGAAAACCCTGTTTCAAACAGAAAACAAGACCCCCGTCATAATCTAAATGACACTATGCTCGAAGTTTTTGTAAGCGGTTTAAACTCCCCCGTTAAAGTCGAAGGAAGCGTCCTTCCTGATTTATGGAAGAATGTGAACAAAGATGTCGCGACATTTCTGCCGGTCGCTCGCCTCTGGAGTGTCTTCCACTTGATTACAAGCAATACTTGCCAATACATTCTCGATCTCACAATAGGTCCGGTTGACAATGAAAAAGTTTATATCAAATTCCGTGGACAGAGACCTAAAAGATATAGCAATGTTGATCCATATATTATGAGTTTTGAAGGTATCTGCAATCTCAATTCAAATTAACTTTTTCTTATAAATGAGTTTGAAGTTGCATGTGCAAAAACTAGAGTTTTCTGACAGTCGAAATTTGATAGTTAAAAAGGTTAAAAACGGGAGATTTTACAGCCTGAAATTGAAGGGGTTTTTTGACACCTCTTTTTAACCAACTTAGATTTGGATTTATAC
>MWWI01000143.1_pt1 | contig 16080 bp, 14 predicted proteins | sample 1047321 | NCBI WGS metagenome assembly MWWI01 (sample SAMN06349966, study PRJNA376086) | soil metagenome | isolation source: FI-1 sample Antarctic (ecotone) soil | place: Antarctica | reverse complement strand
GGCGGGCGAAATCTCAAGCGCGCTTGCGTAAAGCGTTTGAATTGGACGCGCCAACAATTCCGGCAGGCGTTGAGAGTTTCGCGGAGGGAAAGCTCGAAAGCGGCCCTGATTCGAGCAACTGGCGCTCTCAGTGGCAAAGTGCGCTCGCGCTCGATGAAGAAGGCGCAGAGGCAGCGCGCGAGTATCTGAGCGGGCGCGGCGTGTGTCTCCAAACTGCGATCCGAGCGGGCGCGCGCTTTTGCCACAACTGGGCGCCCTCCCCAGAAGGGAAAATCTATCGCGGCGGCGCGGCGATCTTGTTTCCTTTTCGAGATTTTGACGGCGAATTGCAAGCGGTCAATGGGCGTTATCTTGCGCCCGATGCCAACCCCAAAGCCCGAACGGGCGGCGCGCTGGGCGCGGGCGCATTTTGGGCGGCGCCTTGCGACGGCTTCAACTGGCGCGAAAGTGATGCGCTGGGCCTCGTTGAAGGCCCGTTCGATGCGCTGGCATTGGCGGCGTGTGGCGCGGCGGCGCTGGCACTGGGCGGCGTGAATTTGCCCACTTGGTTTGCGCGGGCCGTCGCTTTCAAAGCGGTTTCGATTGGCTCAGATAGCGACGCGGCGGGCGATGTGGCGGCGGCGGATTGGACGCGCCAAATCGCGGGTTTCACTGCTCGCGTGTCGCGGCTGCACGCGCCCGATGGCTGCAAAGATTTTGGCGAAGCGCTCGAATCTTTTGGGCGCGAGTGGCTCACGGATTGGCTGCGTGTGAACGCCCCAGAACTTTTGCCGGCCACTGCGCCCCAGATCGAGCGGTTGCCGTTTGCACCGCTCGAAGTGATGAACGCGGCGATGGCGCGCGGCGTGGCGATCACTTCTTACGGCTGGCCGGTTTGCTACTGGGCGGGCGATTATGTCGATGAATTGAAAGTGGCGCGTGAGCGTGAAGTGCAGCGATGAATTTTTGCAATGAGAAAAAATTTACCGATTGCGCGGCGCTACGAAAACTTGCAAAGTGTTACCTAAGATGGCCGAATTTCTCCCCGTTTTGAGTGGCAGCGTCTGCGCGCAGTTTGTGCGTTGCGGTCGCTTGAATTGCGGTTGCAAAGCGGGCGGCGCTGCGCTTCACGGCCCCTATTTCTACCATTTCTTTCGAGAAGATGGGCGCCAGAAGAAACGCTATCTCAAACCCGATGAAGTCGAAGCAACGCGGGCAGCGTGCGAGCGTGGCGCCCAGGTGAAAAAGCGGCGAGCCTCATTTCGGGCGGCTCGTCGTGCGGGTGTCCCCGAAAGTGTGAAAAATCTACTCCGCGAAATTGAGGCGATGTTCCCATGACTCAAATAACCCCCGTGCAAACTGAATCTACACAAACACAACTCGAAATGTCTCCAAGTGAAACTCTGGAAGTGGCGCGTGAAATGGCTCTGGCTTATCGCTCGATGGTGGATTTCTACCGGAAAAATTACCAGGCAGAAGACGGCGGAAAACTCACGTTAGAAGGTGCAGAACAACTTTTGGGCAGTGGCACCCGACGCGAAGCGGCCCAAGAAGCTCGCGCGCGAATGCATCAAGACCCTAAAGAGATTTCGTGGCACGATCTGGAAGCGATGGCGCGCGGCGATGAATTGATGCCGTTCCAGGTGTGGGAAGAAATGAAAGCGATAGCGTTGGATCACCAACGGCGCGGCGGTTTGATGCTCGATGCGGCCAAGGGAATGCACGGCCAAGAACCATTCGAGAAAGCCCAAATGATTGCGATCCGGCACGAGTTGCGCGCCACGTGGCACCCTCAAAACGGCATCGAGGAAGCGATTATCGAGCAAATGGCGCTCGCTCACTGGCAAGTTTTCCAGTGGATGAACCGGCTTCAAGCGCTCGAAACTATGCACGACAGATGGCTGCGTTTAGAAGATCGGAAAGCCACTTTACCGCGCGTTTCCGAGGCCGAGGCGAGCGCAACGGCGGCGGCGATGATCGACCGCTTCAACAAGATGTTTCTGCGTTGCGCGCGGTCGTTGCGCGATTTGCGGCGCTATCCGGTGACGGTGAACGCACCAGGCGGGCAAGTCAACATCGGCGAAAAGCAAATCAACGTCGCGCCCGCTGCTGAGAAATCTATTAAGTGAGTGCTGCACTCGATAAAGTGTCTGTTTAGTTGTTTCCTTCTAACTTCCATGCTCGCGCCTCTGCAAACCTACCTTTCCCGACTTTCTCAGCTCAGACAAAACCCGCAAGCGACCGGCGAACTTTCGCTTCGCCCTGCGCTCGATGAGCTTTTCCAGATCCTCAAACCGGCCCAGGTTGATTTCGTGGGTGAAGGCAAGCAGCTCGCCATTGGTCGGCCCGATTTCACTTTCACGCGCGGCGTTTATAACGATCCCATCGGCTACGTTGAAGCGGAGAAAATCGCCGCCGATCTGGGGGTCAACTGCGGAAAGGGAAATTAAATGACCTTAGCGAGTTGCAGAGATTCGCAGTGGCCTAAAGTGTCCGGGTTTGGGAGTTTTGCTGGTAATCCAGGAGTAGTCCCCAGTCAGGTTGATGTGTTCCCAGCCCAAGGGTGAGAGGTGAGCCATGAGTTGTGGATCGTTGGCGCTGCGTGCGATATCGGGATTGGGATGCGAGTTCAGAGCATGAAGGGCGCGGTTCAGATAGACGGTATTCCAGAGGATGATGGCGGCGCAGAGCAGATTGAGTCCTGAGGCGCGCTGGCTTTGATTTTCGAAGGATCGATCACGTAATTCGCCTTGACGATGAAAGAAGACGGCCCGGGCCAGAGCATTGCGCGCTTCTCCTTTGTTGAGTCCCACTTGGACGCGGCGGCGCAGGTCTGTGTCTTGGAGCCATTGCAACATGAACAGAGAGCGTTCCAGGCGCCCCAGTTCACGCAGGGCCAAGGCCAATCCGTTTTGACGGGGGTAAGAGCCAAGCTTTCTCAGTAGTAAGGATGCGGAGGTTTTCCCCACGGCGACCGAAGCGGCCAAACGAAGAATCTGTGCCCATTGGTTTTGAATGAGGGGCAGATTGAGCGGCCCCGCGCACAGGGGATCAAGAACACCATAGGAAGAGCGGGTGGGGAGATAGAGTTTTTTATCGGCCAGATCCCGAATACGCGGGGCGAATTTGAAGCCCAGTAAAGGCATGAGAGCAAAGACGTGATCGGTAAAGCCCGCGGTGTCGGTGTAGTGCTCTTCGATGCGAAGAACCGATTCGTGTTGCAGCAGACCATCCAAAACATAAGTCGCGTCGCGGACATTGGTGTTGATGACGCGGGTATGGAAGGGCGCGTATTGGTCACTGATGTGGGTGTAGAAAAGACGACCCGGTTCGCTGCCATATTTGGGATTAACGTGACCCAAGGATGTGGCGTGGGAGCCGGTTTTGAAGCGCTGCCCATCGGAGGAAGAGGTCGTGCCCTCGCCCCAAACGGCGGAAAGTGGCTCTTGAGTCTGGGCGTCCACCAGAGCGGCAAGCGCGGTGCGATAGGTTTCTTCGCGAATGCACCAAGCGCTGTGCCGCGAGAGTTGTGCGACGCTGAGTTCGGGTGTGGCTTGGGCCATTTTGGTCAACCCCAAATTCAGACCATCGGCCAACAACGCCGCCAGCAATAGAGAAGGTTCCGTTGGTTTCTGGCCATTTCCCAAATGGGTAAAATGCCGGGAAAAGCCCGTCCACGATTCGACTTCCAACAGTAACTCGGTGATCTTAACGTGGGGGAGCAAAGCGGTTGCGCTCTGCATGAGCTGGGCTGCGGCTTCGGGCACGGCGCTTGTGATGGGCGTGATCTTCAGGCCGCTTTTCTCGATACGCGCCTCAGGCAATTCTCCCCGGCTGGCCAAGGTTTGGGCGGAGCGAAGTTGCTGCGTCAGTAAGGCCAACTGCCCCTTCAGATAGAGATGAGACTGGGCTTCGACGTGAACGGGTAAATCCCCGTTTTGGCGCCGTTCCTCGAAGGCTTGCTGGGGCAGCAAGTAGGAATCGAAGTCGCCGAAGTTACGCGAACCCGGCACCCAAACATCGCCCGAACGCAAGGCGTTTTTGAGCTCGAACAACACGCAGAGTTCGTAGAACCGCCGATCTATTCCGCCCGCTGTCAGCACCAACGCGCGCCAGCGTTTGCGAATAAAGGCTTGCGGCGCGTCGTCAGGAACCTTGCGTCCTGCGCGCCGGTTCATCTCACGCAGGATCTCGACCGCTGCCAAGAGTTCGCGGCTGGTGGGCGCCCCCTTGAACTCTAATGCCTCCAACCAAGCCGGAGCGTAGCGCCGGATGGTGGCGTAGCTTTCGATGATTCCAGGCAAAGTATCGAACTCGGCGGGGCGAGACAGGGCACGCGCATCCTCAACGCTCTGGCGAAACTCCTGCCACGAAACCACTTGCTCGATGGCCGCAAAAGCGTCTGCTCCCTCGTCACGGGCTTGCAGCAGTCGTTCTCCGATTTGAGCATAAAGCCGCACTTTTTGGTTGACGGCACGGCTTTCCTGTTGCCACTGATGTTCCTGAGATCGCTTGGCCCGGTTGAAGACTGAACCAATTATCTGCTCATTGAGTTCGATACTCTGGTCGATCAGAGTAGATCTGACTTCAATAACCATCGCGACCAGGGTGGCCAAACGGCGCTTAGGTTCAAAGCGAGCCAGATCAAGCGTTGGCATCTGTGCCCCTTGACGTGCCAGTTTGCGGATACGATGAGTGGGGAGATCCTGCCCCAACTGCGGGTTCAATCCCAACTCGTTCACGCAACGCAGGCGCTCCAAATGTTCCAACACAGTTCGGGGCGTAGCAGCCCTTGGTTCCTGACTCAACCACCGCACCCAAGAGAGGTGAGTGTTTTCCCGCAGGGTCAACAACCCTTCGAGATTCTGCTGCTTTTCATAAGTCAGAGACTCGCTAAGCTGGGTATAAACCTGACGTTGCGCTCCTGTCAGAGCTTGGGCGCATAAGCGTTCGATAACCTCCACGGAAGGAAGCACGAGACGTTGTTCGCGCAGATATTCCACTAATTTTTGCGCCACAGGAAAGCCACGATCACTTTGTAAGGCACTGCCAGCCAAGGCTTTCAAAGTAGGCCGAATCTGTTCACGCTTGAACACTTCCCAGCCCATTAAAGACAGTAGGTCCTGCCAATGTTTGCGCCACGTGATGGGTTGGCCCCGATACTTCTGCCATTTCTCCCAAAGTCCCTCTTTCGACAGATCTAGCAAATCGCCCAAAGACTCTAACATCTCCAAAGGCGGTTCTACAGACACCGGTAGAATCAGCCCCCGTTCGCGCAATACACACAACTGCACCGCAAATCCCAAGCGGCTGACATCGCCCCGGCGCTCCCAAATCCAGTTGATTTCGAGAGGCGACAACGTGCAGAGGCGCACAAAAGTCATCTCATCCATTGGCCAAGCAAAAAGCGATTCCTTTTCCGCAATCGACAACACAGAACGACGAGGCATGGCACCAGTTTTCAATAGCAGGCTTCGCTCTACGAATCACAGTTCAAAGCTGGTCAAGAAAAGGTTCCTTTTTCTGCCTCTTCGACACGTCCCGCAAAATCACCCGTTTGCCTCCCTTTGGAGGACAATAAACTCAGTCCAACAATCAAAGTTAAAAAACAAGAAGGCCATTTGGCTTCCTTGACCCACTTCCCCTATGCTTCTCGGATATGCCCGCGTTTCCACGCTCGAACAAAACCTACACGCCCAACGCGACCAACTCTCCCAAGCCGGATGTGAGCAGATTTTTTGCGACCAGACCAGCGGCCTGCTCAAAGACAGACCAGGGCTCACCGAAATGAAAAAGGCGCTGCGAGCGAACGATACCCTGGTGGTGTGGCGACTCGACCGCTTGGGGCGCTCTTTGCCCGATCTGCTCAAATGGGTCGCCTTTCTCGAAGCCAAGGGCGTCGCGCTCCGCAGTCTGCACGAGGCCATAGACACCTCCACTTCAACGGGAAAATTGGTCTTTCATCTCTTCGCCTCCCTCGCCGAGTTCGAGCGCAATCTCATCCGCGAACGCACCCTCACTGGCCTCGCCTCCGCCAGAGCCAGAGGACGCCTGGGCGGACGACCGCCCTCGCTCACGCTCCAACAACGACAGGCTCTGGTCACTCTCTACGAAAAAGGCGAACTCACCGTCAAACAACTCTGCGAAATGTTCCACATCTCCAAGCCCACCCTCTATGCTTACCTCGATCAACAACACGAGAAAACGCCTGCCTGAAACCGCCACTGCAACACGCTAAGGTCATTTAATTTCCCTTTCCACAGGTGACCCCATCTGGGCAAATTGACTGGGCACGCCAAAGTGCAAAACGAGCGTTTTACTGCTGACCTCGATAACTTTCTGCTTACCAATCACCTCGATTTTCGGCTTTACGACGGCGGCGTGCCGGTAGATCGCGTGACTTTGCCGGAAAAGGGCAGCGAGCTCACAGCCAAACATGAAGCCGATTTCGCGCGCTTGTGGGAGCGTTTCACCGGCGCCCAGATCGCGGCGCCTCAGACGCCCAGAGATTTGGCAAACCTTCTGGCGCGTCGCGCGCGGACTTTGCGACTCGCGATTGAAGAATCGCTGGGCGAACTCGATTCGCCGCTTTTGCAGGATTTGGCCGCGTTTCGCAAGTTGCTTTTGCCGGATTTGAGCGCGCACGACTTCGCCAACCTTTACGCCGAAACGCTCACTTATGGCTTGTTTGCGGCGCGCTGTCAAAGCCCAGACGCGAAGCGTTTCAATCCTCACAACGCCGATAAATCTTTGCGGCGCACGCCACTTTTGCGGACGCTTTATCGCTTGTTTGAATCGGATATTCCCGCCAATCTCGAATGGGTTTTGGACAACATGGCGGCGATTTTGAACGGCGCGGCCATAGAAGAAATTCGCGCTTACTTTTCCAATCGCAGCGGGCGTCCTGACCCAATGATCGACTTTTACGAGCCGTTTCTGGCGCAATACGACGCCAAAGCGCGCCAGAGTCGCGGCGTTTATTACACGCCGGAGCCGGTGGTTTCGTATATCGTTCGCAGCGTTCACGCGCTTTTGCAAAGTCGTTTCGGTATGGAAGATGGCGTGGCGGGCGGCGCCAAGATTCTCGATCCGGCCACCGGAACCGGCTCGTTTCTGTTTGCGGTTTTGAATGAGATGCACCGCGAGATCGGCGTAAAGGATTGGAAAAGTTTCGTGCGCGACAAAAAGCCGCTCGATAACCTTTTCGGCTTTGAACTGATGGTGGCGCCCTACACCGTCGCGCACCTCAAACTGGCCCTGCAATTGGAAGGCATGGGCACGCCGCTGGGCGAATCGGAGCGCCTGGGCATCTTTCTCACCAACACGCTGGACGACGCGCGCCGCCAATCGGAAGCGATTCTCGAAAGTTCTATCGCCGAGGAAGTCAATCTCGCTGCCGATGTGAAAGAGAAAAGCCCGATTATCGTGGTTTTGGGAAATCCGCCTTACGCCGGTCATTCGTCCAATTCATCCACCAAAGTGGAGAGCGATAAGCGCGTTTTTACTGGTGTTGGAAAGCAAATTGAGAGTTACAAAAGCGTTGATGGCGTGCCGATGGGCGAACGCAACGCCAAATATCTTCAAGATGATTATGTGAAGTTTCTGGCGTTCGCGCAAAAGCGCATCGAAAAGAGCGGCGAAGGCATTGTGGCTTTTATTACGCCTCACGGCTACCTCGATAACCCGACCTTTCGCGGAATGAGGAAATCGTTTCTCGATACCTTTTCCGCGCTCTATCTGCTCGATTTGCACGGCAACGCGAACAAGAAAGAAGTCGCGCCAGACGGCAGCGCAGACAAAAACGTTTTCGATATAAAACAGGGCGTTGCCATTCTGTTGGCCGTGAAAGAAAAAGGCGCGACAGGCGCGGTAAAAGTCTTTCACGCCGACTTGCGCGGAGAACGTGAAGAGAAATATATGGCTTTGCTCGCTGAAGATGTGAAGGCGACAAAGTGGCAACGGATAGAACCTTCAGCACCAATGTTCCTTTTCATTCCGAGTGACGAAGAGTTTTTACCAGAGTATAAAAAAGGCTCGAAAGTCACCGATATATTTCTGAAAAACACAACAGGAGTTAAGACCCACCGCGACCATTTTGCTTATGCCTTTACCAAAGAAGAACTGAAAGGAAATATAAAAAGTTTCCGTGATTTAAAAATATCTGATGAAGATTTGATGAATGGATTTAACATCAAAAATAGTCGTGATTGGATATTGAAAGATAGGCGCCAATCTCTATCAAACAATATCCATTGGGAAAATGATCTCATTTTTTCACATTATCGCCCGTTCGATTTTCGACCCTATTTCCATAATTCAGATGTTGTAGAGCTACCGCGCACAGAAATTCTGAGCCACGTTGTAGGTCATCCAAGCAATTTAGTTTTGGGTGTTGGACGGCAAGGATTAGCTGTCAATGAACCAGAATGGGCTTTAGTTACAGTAGCAACTTTACCCATTGACACTAACGTCTTTAGACGCGGAGGCGTCAATCTTTTTCCGCTCTATCTCTACTCCGAAGGTTTGTTCGGGCCTGAAAAGCGGCCCAACATTTCGGAGAAATATCTCGCGGAATTGACGCAAATCCTGGGCGATGCGCCAACTCCCGAAAATATCTTCGGCTATATCTACGCTGTTTTGCACGGCCCGATCTATCGCCAGAAGTTCGCCGCGTTTTTGAAAACCGATTTCCCGCGCGTGCCGCTGCCGACTTCGCGCGTCCAGTTCGAGCAGTTCGCCGCGCTGGGCACTCACTTGGTAGCGCTTCACACGCTCGATACTAAAGCCGCACCCGTTCTCAAGGAAAAGCGCCACCCGCTCTCCGATGGCTCCGATGCGATAGAAAAGCCACGTTATGACCCGCTCACGCGCCGCGTTTGGATCAACGAAACGCAAGGCTTCGATGATGTGGACGCCGACGTTTACCGCTTCAAAATCGGCGGCTACACCGTCGCCGACAAATGGCTTGCCGACCGCAAAGGCCGCGTTTTGTCATTCGAGGAACGGCGCCTTTACCCGCAAATCCTCATTGCCCTGGCCGAAACGCAGCGCATTATGAAAGAGATCGAAGCCCTCGAAACCGGTTCAAGCGCTTCCAATTGAGAATGGCACTCAAGGACAAATTAGTGAAAGCTCTGCAACGCCACGTTCCGTGGCTTTGTCATTGTAATCATCAACTTGAAATGGAACAATAGAGTTTCTCCCTTCAAAAGAGAAGTGATCCCTTTATGGATTCAACCTGCTACAATCCCCCCGCAGACGAAACATCAGAAGACCCTTCGGCGAGCGGAGGTGTGAATGATTTTGAGCTGAAATTTACAGGCAAAGTTACAGAAACGCATATAATCCCTGCTCTCGTTCTGGCTCAAACTCTGGAAGCATTACAAAAATCCGTCTACATTTTGGCAATGGATCAGGAAAATCGCGTCGTTCGTGAAAGGGTCAGGGTGCCGTCAGATATTGAGCAAAAGTATGTTGTGCGCTGTGAAGTTCCCGATAAAGGTAGCTATCAAGTGCCTTTTGCTGTAGGTAATTCACAGGCTGACCTATTCCCTGCAACTATTGACCAGGTTTCTGAGCGTTTAAGAAATGGATTCAAGGCTTTTACTGATGCCAATTTCAATGAGCTGCACACGATTATCCCAGACAGGGCACTTCAATCGCGGCTTTTGGAACAATTCCGGTCTCTTATCCCGCGTCCTGGCACCGGCATCACCTTGGATATAAATGATGCTCAGGGCAATGCTTTCACCTTTTCCCCCAGCCTGCTCTTACCATTGCGCCAGTATTTAGCAGGCAACAATAAAAACGAAGAGTCCATTCAAACAGTGACCGGCCAACTGGAAAGAATTGATTTTGGGGAACACAAAATCACCATTATCTACCCTTCAACCAGCCGTCAATTGGATTGTTTCTACGATGAGTCTGCCGAGGGGATGCTTCTTGATAATCCTCGTGAGTTGATTCAGGTGACGGGCCGCGTTATCTTCGATGAGACTGGCCAGCCTATCAAGATCACCGATGTAGAATCAATTCTCGAAGTAGACCTTTCCCCTTTCTACTTGAGCCAAGTCGAGTGGCAAGGGCGCGTGATTTCTCTGCGGTCACCCATCACTTTAGTTCCCGAACTGGATGATTCAAGTCAACTTTTACAAGTTCGATACAAACCGTTTGACCTTCACGTTTTCGCGCAAACTCGTGATCAAGTCTGGGTCGAAATCAATGAGTTTATAGCGATGCTGTGGGAAGAATACGCTTCAGAAGAAGATGTTAATTTGTCTCAACCGGCTATTGACTTGAAAAACGTTTTGCTCAGCGCTTTGGAGGTTTCGGAATGACGAGAGACCGTAAAAATGTAGAGGCGGCTTTGTTAAAAAAGGGGTTTACCGAAACCCAGGGAGATCATCATTATTTTGTTTATATCTCCCTCGAAGGTAAGAAGAGCATGGCGCGCACGAAAACGAGCCACAGTCCCAAAGCCAAGACCTTGGGAGATGATCTGTTGAAATTAATGTCTGGGCAGTGTCGTCTCCAAAAATCGCAATTTCTCGATTTAGTAGATTGCCCTCTTACGCGTGAAAAATACGAAGAAATTCTCAAAGAGTGCGAAGCATTGTAGAGCCGGTGGTAATCTGGCGCTGCACCGGCCAAAACAGAAAACCCAGATCTAAACCGCGTTATTTAATTTTGCAGCGCGGCTAAGATGAGGCGGTTTAAGCCCAAAAACTACCGCAAAAACGGCGTATTATTGATAATGAGCCGTCAGCGCGTGTTGAGCAGCCAAAGTTTGGCACAGGGATTAAGGCCAGAACCACAAGCAAGATAATGGTGATTATGTGATCACAGAATCGCTCAGCAACAAAATCACAACAGAAGCTGGCCACCTAAATGGGTGGCCAGCTTTTGTTGTGGGATGGAGTTAGCTGGTGTATCTCATCTTGATCACATCCAAGATAAGTTGAGCGAGGCTAACCGTTAAACCCAGAATTGCAACCACAAGAGTTATATTTTCCATAATTTATTGGTTTGCGCGGCGGACATTTGAAATTTTCCGAGCTTGACGCTTCGAAAGATGTCCCGCGAAATCTCTTTATTATAGGCGGTGGCCTCAGAAAAATGAAAATCCGTCTCACATTGCCTTTAAATATGTGTCTAAGCACAGCGAAGCGACCTTTAACGACCTTTGATAAAATGAAATTTGAGGTCAGCCCTTATGGAAATGCTTTTGACAGTTGAGCAAACCGCAGAGCGGTTGCAGCTTTCGCCCCTCACAGTGCAACGCCAGTTGAAGCGCGGTGCGCTTCGCGGCATCAAGCGCGGGCGCGTGTGGCGCGTGCCGGAGAGTGCCTTGCTCGAAAGTTCACACCCCGTCCCCTTCGATTCATTAAAAACGCCCGCAGAGCGCGCGGCGGCGATTCTGGCCGCACTCGATAGCGGCGATTCGCAGAAGCGAAACGCGGCCATTATAGCGCTGGCGAAATCTGACGCGCAAACGAGCGCCCTGGTCGAGCGCGAAGTCGAAAAGAGCGTGGCGGCTTACGATGGCCCCGAAGATGATTTGTCCGACTGGCGCGCGCTCGACGGTGAACCTTTTCGCTTTTCCGAAGAACCCGCCGACTTCCTGAGCGAATCTGAGGGAGCAAAACCGTGAGAGTGCCCAAAGGCGCGGGCGCGGCGATCAATCCCCAGCGCGGCGAAATCTGGCGCGTGAATTTGGAGCCAACACAAGGCCGCGAGATTCAAAAAGATAACCGGCCCGTTCTGGTGTTGTCGCGCCCCAGCGTTGGCGAGCGCGGCGTGAGTCTGTGCGCGCCGATCACTGACTTCAAACCCGAACGCGACCAACTTCGATTTTGGCGTGTTTCGATTGGTGATAACTCGATCAGTGGCCTGGATAAGATGTCCTGCGCCGATGTGAGCCAAACAAGGGCGCTTGATACATCGCGTTTCATTCGCCACACCGGAAAAGCACACCCCGCAGAAATTGAAGCGAGCGCGGCGGCGCTGGCGAAAAGCGTCGGCTTTGTCGCGCTCCAAGACACGCAAAGCAACTGATTCCAAGCCAATGCCCAGCGAAACCGATGCTCTCGAATGGATTTCCGTGGCCGCGTTTGCGGCGGCGCGCGGCGTCTCGATTCGCACCGTGAAACGCTACATTGAAAACGGCGAAGTCGAAAGCAAAAAAGACGGCGGGCGCCGTTTGGTGCGTCTTTCTAAAGAGGGACACAAAAGGGACACAAACGATTTAGAAAGGGACACACAAAAGGGACACAGCAAAGAGGACACAGGGACAAAAGAAGCCCTTTCACGCTCAGAAAGAGGGACACAAGAGGGACACAGCGATGCCAGCAAAAGGGACACAAAAGGGACACACGACGCGGCGGCTGTGTCCCTTTTGCCAGAACCGGCGCCAGATTTTGCGGGCCGCTATGTGGCGCAACTCGAAACCGAAAATCAGTTTTTGCGCTCGACTATTGAGCAACTTCAACGCGACGGCGCCGAAACCCGCGCGGCGCTCCGAGAGGCTTTAAAAGCCATGCCCAAGCAACTGGCAACGGGCGCGGCCTCTGATAACTTGGAACAAGTTGGAACTACCCCGCAAACCACGCCAGAGGTGCCCACAACACCCACAAACGTGCGGAGTGAGGTTTCGCCCATCGAAGCATCTGATAACCCTCAGAGAGCCACGAATGGCGAGAAAATAAGCGAATCAAACTTGAACGAGATTAACGATCTGATTTTTCAAGTTTTCGGGCGGTGACTCTATGACTTTAGAAGAAGCAGTTGAAAAAGCATCGAACCCAATAGTAATCCGCAATGAAGAGGATTACGAAAACCTCAAAAAATTGGGGTTTGATTTAGACCCGTCTGAAAAGTCGTCTGACTTTCCGTGCTTCAACGCCAATTTAAAGACTGTAGAAAGCACCGAAACGGGCCTGGAGATTTCAACCCTTGGACATTTGAGCCGAGAGGCAAGACCCTCAGCCCTCTCACTACGAAAGTTGGAAAGCCCAGATCAAACGGTTATCTGGCGCCCACTCGATGATGGAACAGGCGAATTCCGCGTTAGCGTGTTTGTAACCATGTTACATCTCACCAAAGACGAGTATTTGTGCTGTTTGCTCGACGAACGTCCCTATATTCTATTTGGCAATTTAGACGGCCCGATTGGAGAGGGCGAAGAGGCTCTTTCTTATCAAGAAGTCCGCGACGCGCTCAAAGAACGGAACGAGAAATGGAAAATCGAGATTCCGCTCGAATTGCGGGATCTGTTGGGCGAAAAGCTCAAACCTAAAGGCACAGCACTTGAATCGCGCGCGACGCTTCCAGTTATTCTGCCTCACCCAACATTTATTGAAGCGCGCCAATTCACGGGCGCGATCAGCGACGGGCGTGATGGCCGGCATTGGGGAGAAATTCCAGGCGCCTTTGCTTTGCTCCATTGTCCGCCAAAATCGCAGCATCAAACCCGATTCGAGCCTAACGCGATGATGCTCAATTGGTGGGGTGTTTCGAGCGCCCAGCCGCAAGCACTTTTCGATGAACTGGCGCGGCTCGATTTCGACGCCGTGATTTTGTTTCAAGTCACTTTGAGCGCGATTTTGCACACCGAAAAGGCTCGCTGGTCTAACGTGTCGCTCGATTCAATTATCAAACTAATCGGGCGCGATACCGATGCGCGGCGCTCAAGCGAGTCGCGCGAGAAATGGCGGCGCAAAGTCTGGCGCTGGCTCGTATTATTCGATTCAATGGCCGTTTATGGCACACGCCCTGGTAGATGGAGAGAACCAGGCACCAAAGGCGAAAAGCGGGCAAAAATGGACACACAAGCCCTTTACTCGCGCGATCCGCTCATTCGCATTGTCGGCACACGCGACACGGAACAAGGCACCTTTGACGGCAGCGCGCCGCCCAAAGAAGTTTCCATTGTTCCTGGCGATTGGCTCATGCAATTTCATGGCAACCGTGAACTTCTCTCCGAAATGGGAAACGTGCTTCAAATCGCGCAAATTTCGCGCGGCAAGCCTTCGGGCGCGTGGGCGGCTTGCGCGGGGCTTATGCTCAATCAACTCTGGCGAGAAGGCGCTACACGCGCCACAAAAGGCCGCAATTCGCGTGGGAAAGACACCAAAACCGAGGTTTTGAAATTTCGCCCGTTCACGCGGCGCGAACTTCTCGCGGAAACCGTTCGTAGCGACTATGACGTTCACGCCATTCTGAACGACCCAAAGAACCGGCGCGAGCGGGTAGAAACCTACTGGAAAGAAGCAACTAAAGAGCTAAAGAAGCGCGGGGTTATTGGCTATTATGCCGAACTCAAGGGAAGGGCTGGCGACAACTGGCGTGAGGAATGGCTCGATCAACCACTTGATATTCGGCCCGTTGGCGAGACTCTCGAAAACGCCCTCACTATTCACGACACCGCGGCGAAGTTAAAGCAGCGAAGCAAGCCGCGTGCTACGCCCAAAAAGACAACCGAAAGCGATGGGAATTAGCAGTCGCTTTTGTGTTTTTCGACAAAAAAGCCGCACAAAACTGGGGATTTTCTGCACAAAACTGGGGAAAAGCTGCACAAAACTGGGGAAATTAGGCCATTCGCGCCAATAATAGCTTCAAACTTTGCCCCTTAATAAAGAATAAAGAAACCCGTGTCGTTTTGTCCCTCACGGGACAAACGCACGCCAAGTCAAAATCGAAGCAGCGCAAATCTTTTTTCGCGTGAGTTTTCGATGAACAAAACCCCAAACAATCCTCAATCCGTCGCGCCGCTTTTGCGCTTTTCCGATGCGCTGGGAGAATTGCGCGCCGATGCCGACGCCAACCACGCCGCAAAGACAAGCGGCCAGCTGCGCGGCCCGATCACCGGTTTGCCCCGTCTCGATAAAGAAATCTCTCACGCGCTCGCGCCTGGGCTTCATGGCGTCTATGGCAACGCGGGCGCGGGTAAAACAGCGCTCGCCATGCAAATCGCGGCGACGTGCGGCTTTCCGGCACTGTATGTCACCTGTGAAATGGCGCCCAGCGAATTGCTCCGACGCCACACGGCGCGCGCGACTCAAACCTTTTTGGGGCGTTTGAAATCGGGCGAAATGACGGGCGCCGAAGTCGAATCACTGGCCAAACGCGCCCTCGAAATGGCGCCTGGCTTCTGCCTTTTGGATGCGACGCGTGCTCCGGCTCCTCCAATTCACATAAGTGTTTCCGCGCTCCTTGCCAAAGGCGAAGCCAAACACGTTTTGATTGTGATTGATTCGCTGCAAAGCTGGGCGGAAACCGTTGCGCCCGATGGCACAGGCAGCGAATACGAAACCCTCAACACCGGACTTTTGACGCTGCGAAACCTGGCCCATACCTTACGCGCGCCGATTCTGTTTATCTCCGAGCGCAACCGCAAAAGTATGGAATCGGGCGGACTCAACGCGGGTGCGGGCAGCCGAAAAATCGAATACGGCGCCGAAACGGTTTTCGATTTGGATCGGAACATGGAAGCCCAACCCAACGGCGCGGGCGAATATGAAATCACGCTGCGTCTGGCGAAAAATCGACACGGCACCGTCGGCGTTCCCATTCCCCTGCTTTTCAACGGTGCGCTTCAACAATTCCGCGAGAACGACACGCCCAGAGGTAAAAGCGCGCGTTAAAGGCCATTTACGGCTCAGGAAACTGACCTCTGGAAACACTTCTCGCCATGCCAACCCTCGCCACCGATTTTCCAGCTCCGGCCATTGAGCGCGAAGCCTTCGCGGGCGGTTTTGCGGCGGGCGGCGCGGCGCTTCTGACTTTCGATGAACTGAGCGCCTATGATCCAGGCCAGGGGCGCGGCGCGGAGCGGCTTTTTCGTTGCCCTTTTTGCGGTGCAACCGAGCGCGCTTTTCATGTGAACGCCCAAACGGGCCGCTTCAATTGCAAGCGGTCGAGCTGCGGCGTCAAAGGTATTTTGCGCGAGTTCTGGCGCGATGCCCCGCAACTGAACGGGCGGGCGAAATCTCAAGCGCGCTTGCGTAAAGCGTTTGAATTGGACGCGCCAACAATTCCGGCAGGCGTTGAGAGTTTCGCGGAGGGAAAGCTCGAAAGCGGCCCTGATTCGAGCAACTGGCGCTC
>MWWI01000142.1_pt1 | contig 16125 bp, 14 predicted proteins | sample 1047321 | NCBI WGS metagenome assembly MWWI01 (sample SAMN06349966, study PRJNA376086) | soil metagenome | isolation source: FI-1 sample Antarctic (ecotone) soil | place: Antarctica | reverse complement strand
ACGGAAGTTTATCCGGCTTATTTTCTGATTCGATATTTAACGTTTCTGATTTGGTATTTAACAATGATTAAATTTGCATCGGCGCGAAAATGTTAAACAAAATTCTATAAAATTTTACAGTAAAAACAAAGGTTAAATATAAAACTTCAACCCATTTTCAATATCCGCTCAAATTGGTCAGGGGCGACGGTTCGTTCGATTTTTATAATATAAGTGTTTTTGGCGCGTCGGTTAACATCAACGAAGAAAGTGACGGGACATTTTCTTATTTCGATTTATAAAAATTGAATTTACGATATGATAATGTATCGAAAACGCCGATTTTTGATGTATCATAAACGACCCGATACTGTTGTCGAATTCAATGTGGCAGTTTGGCAAACCTCGAAGTTCTGGTTTTTGCTATTGGTTGATCATTCAAAAAGTTGATCGTCCTCAAAAGATTGATGCCCGTTGCCGTCGCCATTTCCTGAAGATGTGTTTTTTGCAATCCTCGGTATCTCGACCGGCGAAGGCTGCCGCGCCGCACCGCTTGTGAAAGTGTTCCTTCGATTCCTGCTCGGTTTTGATATTCGCGTTTTCCGTCTTCAGTTGTCAGCAGATTTCGAGTCGCCTCCAATGCTTCGTAAAGCGATTGAGGCGGCAGGTTTAGCGAACGCGGCGCACCGGATTTGGATTTGACACATTTGCTGCGATTGCTGCAATCCCGGCAATCTTTCGATTTGAATCTGACCTTTACCACCAGGCGCGAATATCGTTCATTGGTCTGATATTCATGCCAGTAAATGCTTCGCTTGCCCTCCGGACAAACGGCGGTTTGATTACTCCAGTCGATTTGGAACTGCGCCTGCTCATAGCCGCCGGTTCTGGTTTGCCAACTCGGATTAAGGCGCGTCGGTCCGAACAATTCAACCGCGTAGCGGTTGGAACTGTCTACCAGCAGTCCGGCATCGACGTAACCGGCATCAACAAAGTGCCGACCCGGTAATCGACGGTTTTGCTTCAATGACTGATGAATTGAAGCCGTGCAGGCAACATCCTGTTCGGTTGCCGTTGTCGTCAGAACATTGGTAATCAAACGCGGCAGATCGGTATCACATGTTTCAGTCAAGTGAACTTTATAACCCGTCCACCAAAGCTGACGTTTGTTACTGTATCGGGCTTCAATATCGTACGGTGATTCAATTGCCGTTGCCGCTCTTGAAAGATCGGCGTTTTTTCGCCAGCCGACCTCGCCGGTTTCATTCCGCGTATAGTGCCGCTGCCATACTTTTTGCAGTGTTTCAATTGCTTCGAGCTTCAATAAGTCAGGCTGCTGTTTCAAAAGCATTTCGAGAAGATGAAAGCCGTCCTCTCCGACTTGTCGGGCAAACTCTTCGCGTGCCTGCTCGCCGCGCGGAAGGCGCGTATCTTCGATTCGCGTCCCATATCGAGCGAACCATTCGGGCAGCGCCATCGAACTCAGCCAGATCGGTGAAACAGATGCCAATTGATTCAACGCGGCGCGCAGCGTTTCGGTCACCAGTTCCACCCGGTTCATCACGCGAATGGCGGCAAGCACATGGGTTGAATCGGTTCGTTGTTTGCCCCGCACTTTCAAAAGATTCTTTTCTTTGAGCAGATCGATCACGCGATCAAGCAGTAAAGCCTGTTGTTCGCCTGCCGACAATCGCTCACGGAAATTGCTCAAAACCGAGTAATCAAAGCCCGCATCGGTCAATTCCAAACTTAAAGCATACTTCCAATCAATGCGGGAACGCACCGCATCGCTAGCTTGGCGATCAGACAGGTTCTCTAAAAACTGCATAACCGTAATTAGTGCCAAGCGCCACGGAGCGAAAGCCGGCTGTCCTCGCCTCGGGTATAAAGAAGTAAAATCGGCATCTTCAAACAAAGTGCCGAGCTGGTCGCGGATTGAAATGTACAGATTGCCTTTCGGAAAAGCCGCTCGCGCCACTCGTGCGGTTCGCTCAGGAACCGGTTCAATAACAGACGGTTTCAGACTCATAACAACATTGCTCCTTTGATTGTTGGAATGAACCGATTATAAAGTTAAAATCATCTCAAATGAATTCGACAACAGTATCCGACCGTTTTTGGGACGCTAAAAACAATAATATGACCCCGAACATCGGCTCTGTCGAGAATTTGGGGCAACTTGATATTTTGAGACAGACTTCCGTCTTTAGCCAATTTACCGCTTTTATCCCTGATAAAGGACTCGAGCTTTGAGTAAGTCTAAGTTTGCCCGTCCAAACATCTGCCGTTTGATGGTTTTCAACCGGTTGACCTGCCCTTCGGTTTGACCGTTGCTCCATTGGCTGATTACTGCCTAACGCACGGCGGCTTCGTCTTTCGTGAGACCAAAGGCAAAGCCTCGTATTTCTTTGACCTGACTGTTTTGTGCCTGTTGAAGCCAAACGGGCAATCCGTTTTCGTCCTGGCGCTTGATGATCTCCACCAATTTACGAATTAACTGGCTTATTTCCTGAGCTTGCCCGCTCACCTGCGACAAACTTTCAAGAAACTTTTTCTCATCCGGCTTGAGTTTTCCCGGTGCAAGCACCATCCACTAACTGACTTGTTCAACCGATGGGACTGGCAGCGGCAGGCGGATTTCCGGTTCTCTTATGGTGGAAGGCAATAACGGCGATTTGCTCCTTCGGGCAGTGACGCAAGCGACTCACCATTTTAGTTCCTCCCGGATAGCTGCGCTCTCTGACCTCGCGCCACAATTGCCCGGCGTTCCAGCAGTCTTCGCGCAGTCGTTTTTCTAAATAATCGATATACGGGTCAAGCAGGCTTGGTCGCAAGGCGCGCGGCATTCTCGCCGGATAGGTCTCATTTTCCAGAAACCGTCGAATCGTCGCCCGGTGCAAATTCAGAGTGCGGGCGATGGCGCGTCCACTCAAACCCTGTTGATGTAATTCAACCGCTTGCTGATATAAACATCGCCGCTCGTTTTCACCGTTAATGTTCTTCGGGCGTGAAGAGAGCGAAACTCTCCGCCGCCACGAAATCTCAACTCCTTTGCGGCTGATAGCATTCAGATGACGGGCAGCTTCCGGCAGTAGTTTGTTTTCACGCATCAAAAAACGTCGTCCGCTTTCGCGCATGTTCTTGAGCAGATGCCAGCGGTCAGCCACTTGCACAGTGTTCGGGGAACCGTTTTTGATGCCCTCGGCATAAATTGGCGAACGATCCCGCGCGACCACTTTGCCCGGATGGTGGTGTTAACCGTTACTTCCCGAAACAAATCGCAGAAAACGTAAGCGCGCGAGTAATCATCGAGCAAGGTTAATTGAAATGCGGTGCGGTCTTCAACGGTCAAAGTTACCTTTTCCATCAGGTCTCCGTGCCACAACCTGTGCGGGTGATTTCTTTGATAAAAACACCATTTCGGTTTTAGCGACAACGGGTCAAATTCCCGCAAGATATTTTGCTTGATTCTTTTTGCCGTCGAAGGGCTGATGCTGATTCCATATTGATTTTGTAAATCCCAAGCCAGACGTGCGCCGCCGAGAAACAATTTGTCTTCAATCTTTTGTCGAATGAAAATTTTCTCAGCAACACTTAAACGGTGCGCTTTGAAAGTCGGCGACGATCTTTTAGGTATACGCGGCAACGAATGTCGTTTTCTGATTCGCTGAATAGTTTTCGGATTGATTGTTTCATTTTCAAGTTGACTGAGTTTTTTACTGATGCGGTAAGAACTCAAGGTCGGATGCCGTTCGCATAATCTTACTACTTTGTTTTCTTTGTTCGTCGGCAGCCGATTGTGAGCAGAACATTTCTTTTCAATTGGAATTTCTATTTCGCGGCGGACAGCAGCAGCGGCTCGCCGACGTAATTGATAAAGTGTGTTACGGCAGACTCCGAATCGTTTAGAAACAGACCAAATGCCTTCACCTTTGAGCATTGCAAAAACGGCTTGCACTCGAATTTCGGTTTTGTTATCTTTTGACTATTTATTGATTTCACTTGCCCTTTCCTTCATCCGAACAAATTACCAAAAAACTAGCGCGACAGGAATTTCGCCTAATGCCTAAAGAGCGAAATCTTTTCCGCTTTTTGGACTTCTTTCCATATTCTTCTTAATATAAAATCAATAGTTATTTCGCACTTTATTCGCAAAAGCGAAATCATTGATTTTATGCCGAAGACTAAAACTGCCGCTTCATCTACGAAGACTCAGAATAACCCGGAACTCAAAGAACTGATTTCTGCCACGGTTAAACTCTGGCGCAAACATCATCTGACGTATGACCAAGCCGGTTATGTCGGAAAAGAAATTCGCCGCCAATTGAAAATTAAAAGAGCCGCCGTGCGCCAAACCGTCGTCCATCGCCTATCACGTGATGAAGAACAAAAACTTATCAGACAAGCCTACCGGGAAACAAGCACTCACGGACTTCTGCTGAAAACGCTTTTTCTGACTGGGGCACGGGTTTCCGAATTTGTTGCCTTAACTCCTCGTCCGCACAATAATCCTCAATCGGAGCTGAATTTCTGCCGCTCGTGCATACCGGATACTTTTTCTTCAGATCAAAACTTAAAATATCTTCGACGCGAATCAGGGGTTCCCAACTGTCACCAAAATCACATTCATAAAGAAATTTCTTACCGCGTCTGAAATTAAAGTCAGCTAGTCGGATTTTATGAGAATTATCAGAAAATGACATTCCGCCGTCATACCAAATTCCGTATTCCTTTGCCGTAAATCTCAAACCGGTGAAGATGAACATTATCCCAATCAAAAGCAATTTGTAAAATATAATGCAGATCGGCGATTGAATAATCACCCGGCACAAGCAACCGTCGCCAAATCAGCGGACTGATGTCTTTCAGGATAACCCACAATTGGTAAATAACCACTTCTTCAGCGTCGCTTATTGGAGTATTCTACAACGAAAGGTTAAAAATCTCCCCGCTTTTTTCTACTCTCCGAATTTATCGCGGCAGCAGTCGTCGAGTTTTTAGTCGAAAACAAAATCAAAGCGTCGTTTATCGAGCCGGGCAGTCCATGGCAGAACGGCAAAGGCGAAAGTTTCAACGGTCGGTTTCGAGACGAATGTTTGCGAATGGAAGCGTTCGGAAATCGCCGCGAGGCAGCCGTCATCGCCGAGAGTTGGCGGAAATATTACAACACCGAAAGACCCCATTCGAGTTTGAATTATCAAACGCCGGAGGAGTTCCGGCAGCAATGGGAAGCAGGGCAAGCTCTGTTAGAGGAAAAGACAGTCGAGAAACTTGCTATTGAAATGGCTCAAGGTTTGGGGGCTTGACAGCCCCACGGCGCTCTGCCGACTTTTATTCAATAACTAGCAACTTATAGGGTTGCAGTAGTTTATTATTTATGTTATAAGTTACCTCTCAACTAATACATTTTAGTTACTTCAACTTTAAATGAAGTGAAGCTATAAATCACAGCCGATCGTTACAGACATAGTTTGGCTGTTAATTTCAAGATAAGCAATTACCTTGAGCCATTAGCTTACGATTTACAACATTAAACTCTTATCCGTCCGCCTTTCCTGTTTTCCACTTATGTAATCAGAAAGCTGGAAGTTCATATTATTTTCCGCACTTATATTTTAACTTTGGGAGAATTCAGTCAATGAAAAGACACGAAAAATTTCGTTTCGACAATTTACGCAAATGGTTATTTTTGATTCCCGTTTTGCTTGTAACAATTTCGTTAGTATGGAATTTGCCCTCGCTCGTATCGAGCCAGGGGCGACAGGATGAATCGGAGAATCCTAATAAAAAAATCGGTCAACTTTACGACATTCGTGAAAATTCTTCCGAAGCCGCAAGCCAAATTGTCAACAGAAAAAAACAGAACTTCAGCCGGATGCAGAACGACAAACTGAAAAGTTTGGGACAATCGATGAAGGATGCTCAAAACCGTTTGAAAAGTAAGAATTCAGCGGTCGAGGTCGAATGGAGCAGGGAGACGGGTGCGCCGGAAATCGTCGGCGTGTTGACAGCTAAACAGAAATTAACCGCTCCTTCAAAAGCCGCCCGTGAAGATATTGTTCGCAAATTCATCGCGGCTAACAGCGATTTATACGGACTTACGGCAAACCAAGTCGCGCAATTGAAAAAGACCGCCGACTACGCAAATCCAGAAGGAAATATGTCGTGGGTTGAGTTTGAACAGCAAATCGGCGGAATTCCCGTCTTTCAAGGTAGTCTGCGCGCCGGTTTGACTCGAAACGGGGAACTCGTTCGGACAACCGGACGAATCGTGCCGGGGCTTGATTCGGACAATTCCGGTCAGGCTAAAAATAATAATAGCTTATTGAGTGCTGAATCATCCGCGCCGTCGGCGGCTGACGCGATTGCTGCCGGAGCGAGGTCAATCGGCGTCGAAATAAATCCGGCTGATTTGGTAGTCAAACAGGTTTCTGAAGACAGCAGGACTTATATTTTTGAAGCCGGTCCGTTTGCGGACGACATTAAAGCGGAAATGGTTTATTTCCCGTTCGAAGCCGGCGTCGCCACGCTTTCGTGGTCGATGACTTTGTGGCAGGATGTTCCAGCGTATTACACCTTGGTCGATGCCGAAAGCGGCACATTGTTATGGCGCAAAAACATCACGGACGAACAATCGCAAAGCGCGACTTATTCGGTTTACAATGACGACAGCCCGGCGCCGCTTTCGCCGTCAAACGCGACGCCCGGTTCGGGCGTTCAGGGCGCAGCCATACCGCGCACGACTTTCAGCATCATCAGCGAACATCCTTCTAATAGTTTAGGATGGCTGACCGACGGCGCGACGACGACGACCGGAAATAACGTAGACGCCGGTTTAGATATTGTCGCGCCTAACGGCATTGATACCGGCGGGCGTCCCGTATCACCAACGCGCGAATTCGTTTATGATTATAATCCGGCTCCGGTTTTAGCCGGCGCGCTCGGTTCAACGGATCCTGCAGACGCAAACTATCGCCGGGGAGCGGTTACGAGTTTATTCTTCTGGTCGAATCGTTACCACGACAGGCTTTACCAGCTCGGCTTTACCGAAGCGGCTAGAAATTTCCAGCAGGATAACTTCGGACGAAACCCCGCCGGTTTAACGGTTAATGCAAGAAACGGCAACGACCGGGTTTTGGCGGAAGCGCAGGATTATTCAGGAACGAATAACGCCAACTTTTCAACTCCGGCGGACGGCACTTCCGGTCGTATGCAGATGTATAGGTGGAATAATACGACTCCGAACCGAGACGGCGATTTTGACCAGGAAATAGTTCTTCACGAATTGACGCACGGAACTTCCAACCGTCTGCACAATAATGCTTCGGGATTAGGAACGGTTCTCAGCCGCGGAATGGGCGAAGGCTGGTCGGATTTTTACGCTCGTTCGATTTTGTCTTCCGCTGATGAAGACGTTAACGGAGTTTACGCTTTCGGAGCATACGCGACTCATCTGGCGATTACAAATTACACGAACAATTATTATTACGGCATTCGGCGTTTTCCATATGCCGTAAAAACAAATGTCGGACCAAACGGCAAACCGCATAATCCGATGACGTTTGCCGACACTAACCCGAACACGATTGATTTGACGGACGGCGCTTTTGCCCGCGGACCCTTTGGCGCGGGCGGTCGTGCCGGCGCGCTCGCGGTGCATAATATCGGCGAAATCTGGTCTATGGCGCTGCTCGAAGTAAGAGCGCGGATGATTGCGCGATTGGGCTATGAAACAGGCAATCAGCGAATGATGCAATTGGTAACCGACGCGATGAAGCTCGACCCGGTGAACCCGACTTTGATTGACGCGCGAAATTCAATTCTCGCCGCTGACGCCGCCGGATTCGACAGCGAAGACGAGAAGGATATTTGGGCGGGTTTCGCAACCCGCGGAATGGGCTTCGGTGCCACTATGTCAAACTTAAATGCCAACGGAAAGGAATCTTTCGACAATCCGCTTCCCGGTATGGGCGAGGTAACTTTCACCGACTGCAACGGCAACGGTAAGGCGGATGTCGGCGAAACTTTAACCTTGTCAATTCCGCTTACCAATCCGTTCAGCGTTACCGTATCAAATGTTACGGCTCAGGTTCAGGGCGGCGGCTCGGCTGATTTCGGCACTATCAATCCGGGTCAAACGGTTACGAAAACCGTCAGCTATCAAGTTCCGGCGGATGTCAATTGCGGAAGCAAATTAACAATCAGCATTGACATTAACAGCAATCTCGGACAACAAACAAAAACTTTTACGATTCAACTCGGCACCCCTGTATTAACAAATATACAGAATTTTGACGGCGTAACCGCTCCGGCGCTTCCGGCAGGCTGGTCAACGACCGTCTCGGGTTCGGGAACGACTTGGAAGACCACGAATCTGGCGAGCGATACCGCTCCGAACTCGGCGTTCACGACGTTTTCCGCCACGACCGCCAGAGCCGATTTGTTATCGTCGGTGATTGTCGTTCCGGCGACGGGAAGCAACCAATTAACTTTCAGACACAGCTATAATTCTGAATTTGAATGGGACGGCGGTGCCTTATTTATCAACATTGAAGGAGTCCAGGCTGTCGGCTCTTACTCCGATATTTTGGATGCGGGCGGCAGCTTTGAAGCCGGCGGTTATCCTTTCGTAGCAGTCAGTGCATCTAGCGGAAACACAAGTGTTCTGGCAGGCAGACCGGTTTGGACGGGAAATTCGGGCGGTTTTATCACGACAACGGTAAATCTACCCGCCATCGCCGCCGGAAAAAATGTCCGTCTGTTGTTCATTTCCGGTAACGACAACGCTTTTACGCCGACGGGTGCGCATTGGCGAATAGATTCGATTTCGTTAATCAATTCCTATGCGTGCGCGTCAGTGGCGACGACGACAACCGTTGCGGCTTCGTCCGGTCAATACAGCGACCAGACGACGTTGAGCGCAACCGTTAATTCCGACTGCGCGAATCCTTCGGGCAATGTCGAATTCAAAATCGACGGCAATGCGGTCGGGACGGTAGCGGTTAGCGGCAACGGCACGTATTCGATGCCTTATACAATCACGCAGGCACCCGGTAATCACACGATTACGGCAAACTTCGTCAGCACGAATCCTTATTACCAAAGCAGCAGCGGAGGAAATACTCTAACGGTTTCAAGAGAAGATGCCGTCGTCAGTTTCCCGAGCATCAATCCGTTTTCGGTGAAAGTAAATTCGGCGGGCGGAACTGCCGGACCGATTACGATTTGCGCGGATATTGCCGAAGTCAATGACGGAAGTCCGGGCATCATCAGCAACGCGACGGCGACATTCTCGTTCTTGCCTGTGGCGGGCGGCAACTCGCCGACGCCGGGCGCGGTAACTTATACCGACAACGGCGGAACCAGACGCGCCTGCGTCACGGTTAGTAATGTCGCGGTTGATGTTTTTGACGTAACGGTCACCGTCGGCGGTTATTACACGGGAACGGGCAGCACGGTTCTCGCGGTTTATGACCCGTCGCTCGGATTCATTACCGGCGGCGGAACGATTGTCAACAACGGAGTCACGGCAAACTTCGGCGTCAACGTCAAATATCTCAAGAACGGCAAGCCGCAAGGTTCGGTTATCTATATGGAGCATCGTCCGAACGGCGAAGTCAAACTTAAGAGCAACTCGATGACGTCGCTTTCGATTTCCGGTAAAACGGCTGTTATTATCGGCAAGGCGACTTTGGGCGGCATCGGCAATTACACATTCCGTATGACGGTCGTCGATAACGGCGAGACTGGAACAAACGACCAACTCGGATTGCAGACGACGAATCCGACCGGCGCGAATGTGCCTGATTTGTCCTTCGGATTGACTGTTTTAAGAGGCGGAAATATCCAGGTTCCGTAACAAAAGCATTAGCCTGAAATAGCTAATCAAAACGAGGGGCGGCTGAATTCAGCCGCCCCTTATTTTGATTTTATCGCTAATGCAACTTTATTATTCGATTAATAGTCAAAAGGAGCGACGACTTAAATGTTGCGGATTCTCCGATTTGAAAATAATATCAATTATGAAAACAGCAATTGTTTCAATAATTTTGGGAATCGTTTTCGGATGCGCCCAGCAGACGAAAACCAGAGAGGTTAAGATGAATGAAGAATTCACGCTCGGCATAAACGGGCAAGTCTTTATTAAGACCGAAAATTTGACGGTTGAATTCGTTTCGGTTCTCGAAGATTCGCGCTGTCCGGTCGGGGTTGACTGTCTCTGGGAAGGCAACGCTAAAATCCGAATCAAAGTAAGTAAAGCGGACGAGGAATCGACTGCTTTCGAGCTAAATACGCATTTAGAACCGACAAATATTTCATTTCGCAATTATAAAATTTATCTTGTTCGCATAGAACCCGAACCCAAAGCGGATATATCTGCTAAAACAGAGAATTATTCGGCTACTCTTCTCTTACGTGCAAATTCGCCTAGGGGCTAAGGTCGAGTTGCTCTAAAATGTGTTGTGCCGTAGTAACCTCTTTCATCAGGGCAGTATTTGGCGCAGGCTTGATTACCACATTCATTCAAAGTTAGTAAAAAAAGAGCGGAAAAATGGAACGTTTGCCGCCGCAGCTAAGCACTCCGTTACGTTTGGTTCAAACAGGAGTATGTCGTTATACAATAGGGTTTTTGGAGATCTTCCTGATGGAAAAGTTGGTAGCATTGATCAGGATTGGTGGATGGATTTAGTAGATGTTTAGTCCCAAAGTGTCGTAGCCCCAGCCTGATTCGTCGTTGATTAACTTGCTGAAACTTCGATTTGACATAACCACGCCGTCGGCAAAAGGGGACGCTCTGAAAGAGTCCGGACAAACGGCACAAACGAACCAAAAGAAACAACTCTACGCGCGCGCGCGATGGAACAAACGATACAAAATATACAAAATATACAACCCTGCGCGCGCGCGCGGTTGTCACCTGTTGACAAAAATTGACATCTTTGAATTTAACAACCCTACGCGCACGCGGTCGCCTGGACGAGGAACAAACGGCACAACTCTACGCGTGGTTCTGTTATCTGGCGACGTTTCAAGACAAATACACGCGGCGCGTCGTCGGCTGGCAGGTTTCAGAAAATATGACGGCGCAGCTTGTCATCGATGCTTTCAACCTGGCGCGGCGGCGCGGCTTGATAAAAAGAGGCGCGATTATTCACACCGACCGCGGCAGCCAATTCGCGTCAGCAGAATATCGCCGATTGTTATATATTCACGGTTTCCGGCAGTCGATGTCTGCAAAGGGAAACTGTTATGACAATGCCCAACGCGATCAGTTTCTTTTCCAGATTCAAGGCGGAACTTGTCGAGGGCGGTCGTTTCGAGTCAGTCGAACAAGCTAAATCAGAAATCCGTCGCGTACATTGGACAAACGGGAGGGAACGTGCGATAAACCCACACAAGAATCATCTGACCGGAAACATTTGCATTGCCGATTCATATTCTTCGGCGACATCAGCTAGGTATTAACACCGAATAAACCTGTCGCGGAATTTTTACTGCCTCGTGGTCAGGTCTTTAACGTAAAGCGCGATTGCGACGCGGTTGGAAAAATTCTTTTTGGCTAAGATATGGCGAATGTGATGCTCGACCGTACGAACGCTGATGTGAAATTCGAGCGCGATTTCCTTGTTGCTCAAGCCGCGAGCGACCGCTCCGGCGATGCGCGTTTCGGTTTCGGTCAACTGTTCGTCAAAGAATTTTTCATCGGTTTTTAACGCTTCCTCTTTGCCGACGAGTCGGGCGATTTGCGAATGCGTCCGCTCGACGCGGCTTAAAATCGAAGCGATAACGGCGAGCAGTTCGTCCGGCTCGAACGGTTTCGTTAAATATGCGTCAATGCCCGTGCGAAAGCCTTCGATGCGGTCGGCGGTCGCGTCCTTCGCCGTCAGAAAAACAATCGGAACGAGCGCGGTTCTTTGATTTCGGCGCAGGCGGCGGGCGAGTTCGTAGCCGTCCATTCCCGGCATCCGAATGTCGCTGACGATTAAATCCGGCGTTTTCTGCGCGACGCTTATCAAAGCCTCGCTGCCGCTTCGCGCCGTCGTGACATCATAGCCTTCGCCGCGCAAATCAACCGCGACGGCTCGTAATAATTTCGGTTCGTCGTCAACCACCAGCAATCGTTCATTCATATTTTTTCGGGTTTTTCCATCAAAATTTTTATTTCGTTTTCGTTAGCTTCCATTTCTCGATTGTCCGCTTCCTCAGACCAAACCGGCAGTCGCGCAATGAATTTACTGCCTTCACCCAAACGGCTTTCGACTTCTATGCGACCGTTCATTCCTTCGATTAAAGTTTGCGCCAGATTCAATCCGAGACCGATTCCCGGAACTTCTTCCGCGCTCGCTTTTATTCTGCCGCCCGCGTTTTTTCCGCGATAAAATTTATCGAAAACGCGCGGCAAATCTTCGGCGGCGATGCCGCGTCCGGTGTCTTCGATTTCGATTTCGACTTCATCGCCGACACTTCGGGCGCGAAGTGTAATTTGTCCGTTTTCCGGCGTAAATTTTATCGCGTTTTCGGCAATCGCGCACAGAGCGCGGCGCAATGCGCTGTGGTCAGCCACAATAAACGGCAGATTCGCGGCGATTTCTACCGACAATTTCTGTTGATGTTGTTCGGCTCCGCCCCGAACCAGTTTTTCGCAGGCGCGAACGACTTCCGCCGCGTTTGTCGGCTTCGATTCGATTTGCGCGCCGCCCGCGTTGATGCGCGATAAATCGAGCAGATTCAACACAAGGTCAATTTCGCGGTCGCATTCCGATGCGATGTCGGCTAAGTATTCTTCGCGCTCGGCTTCGGTCATTTCGCGCCGCTGAAGAACACGCGTCAAGGTTTTTATCGTCGTCAGAGGCGTGCGTAGTTCGTGCGAAACGGCGGCGAGAAATTCGTCTTTGACAGCGTTGGCGCGTTCGGCTTCGCGTCGCGCCGCCTGTTCTTTGACAAGCAAAACTTCGCGGGCTTCTTCCGCCCGTTTGCGAGCCGCGCTGAGCGAACCGATGATGACGGCGGCAACGATAAAAACGGCAAGCTGAAGAAAATCGTTGCGGTCAAGCTGCAAAGAAAACTTCGGCGGCAGAAAAACGAACGCGCTCGCCAGAGCCGATAAAAAAGTGGCGAACAACCCGACCGCCAGACCGCCGCGCCACGCGCTGAACATCACCGCCAACAGAAATAAAGGCGACACGCCCGGCTCGATAAACGGCGAAGCGAGATACGTCAGCGCGAACGCCGCGCCGACCGTCCAGACGGCAATCAGCCAGCGGCTTAAAAGGTCAAATATCGGCGAGCGATTTTTCATTTTTTAAAACGAGAACTTTCCAAATTTACATCACCTGATACATCACCTGAATCGTTTATCTTCATAGGAGTTTAACAAAAATCAAATCATTATTTATAGGTAAAAACGCCTATTCTCCGTAAGTGTCTGCACGGATTCGGCGCACCCGTTTAGAGAGCTAAACTAATTTTTGTCCTAACCTCCGGCGCGGGACTGTTTTATGATTTTCATTTACCGCAATAAAAAATATCTCGGCAAATCCGCCGTCAAAATCGTCCGCGCCATCGAGCGCGACACAGCGGAATACTCGAATCGAAACGGCGCGATTGAGGATTTTCTAACCTGGTCGCTGGCGCGAATGGCTGACCGAATTCCGATGCGCGAACTCGATGTCAGCCCGAATCTCTCGGACGAAACCGTCGCCTTTAATTATCTTTGTTTATTGGACAACTACGAAATCGGGACTTTTTACGACACGCGCTCGCCGGTTCATCTTTCCAGGTATTAAAGTGTTGGAGATTATGTGTTGACGCAGTTTTGAGGAATGTTTTTTGAGTCGAAATCTCAATTATTGAATTAGACCGCTTTATGGGAAGTTTCAGCAAATAAAGAATCTAAATTCCTAATAATTCATTAACCCGGAGCAATTAAAATGCGGCGATTTTCGCAAAATAAATTTATCGAAGCGGCGGCGAATTACGGCATCGGCGCGGGAAGCGTGGCGATTACCGTCGGGTTGAATTGGCTGCTCGATAAATGGATTGAACCGCGAGCCGCGCCGCTTTTTTTAGCCGCCGTCGCCGTTACCGCCTGGCGGGGCGGTAAATATCCGGGCTTGTTCGCCACCGCGCTTTCCGTTCTCGCCATAGATTATTTTTTTCAACCGCCGCTTTACGCCTTTGAGTTAAGCGGCGAAAACGTCGTCAACACAATCGTTTTCGTCGTCGTCGCGCTGCTCATCAGTTGGATTGACGACGGGCGAAAAAACGCTCTGCGGGAGCGCGACCGTCTTTTGACGAGCGAACGCGCCGCCCGCGCCGCCGCCGAAGAAGCTAATCGCGCCAAAGATACGTTTCTGGCGATGGTGACGCACGAGCTTCGCGCTCCGCTCAACACTATCTTAGGCTGGACGAATATGTTGGGCAAAGGAATGCTCGACGCGGAGAAAACCAAACACGCCGTCGCGGTTATCGAGCGCGGCGCGAAAACGCAGGCGCAGCTTGTCGAAGACCTTTTGGACATTTCGCGCATCAGGACGGGAAAATTCCTCGTCAACGCGCAGCCCGTCGAAATGTCCGCCGTCATTGACGCCGCGGTCGAATCAATCGCGCCGTCAATCGCCGCCAAACAAATCAAACTGCACTGCGAATCGGACGAACAAATCGGACTAATCAGCGGCGACCCGGAACGCCTTCAGCAAGTTGTCTGGAATCTATTGTCGAACGCCGTTAAATTTACGCCCGAACTCGGACAAATCGAAATTCGTCTCGAACGCGCCGGAACACACGCGCGGCTGACGATTTACGATAACGGCGCGGGCATCCGCCGTGATTTTTTGCCGTTCGTTTTCGATTCGTTCCGGCAATCGGACGAAACCGACAAAGCCAAACACAAAGGTCTCGGCTTGGGCTTGGCAATCGTCCGCCATCTCATCGAAGCGCACGGCGGAACGGTAACGGCGACGAGCGCGGGCGAAAATCTGGGCGCGACCTTCACCGTCGAACTCCCGCTACTCGCCGACCAACTTTATCCTGCCAAACAAACGGAAAGCCGAAACGACCAGAATCTCGAATACGTCTGAAATCGGCGGCTTTTCGCCGTAATACGCGCGGCAAAAATACGGTCATCAAATAGGTATTATCGCCGATGCCGACGGCTTTTATTTGCGTCATTCTTTTTATTTCTCTCGAGCTTTTGTCGGTTTAATCTAAAAAACATCGAGAGAGTTTGAGTTAAATTCGGCACAGGCAGCAGGCTATGACTTATCCGCGCTATGAAGGTTTGGACGCGCTTCGGGTATTTGCTTCGTTCGGCATCGTTTTTCTGCACGTCTATGTGTCGGCGGGTTATCCGAACTCGCTCGATTCTTTTTTGAAGTTCCGGGACTTCGCTTTGCCGCTGATGGTGTTGACGAGCTTTTTTCTGCTGACCGTATCTCTGACGCGGAAACCGGACGGCGGTTTCGCGGGGTTTTTCAGCAGACGATTAAAACGGCTCTGGCTGCCTTTAATCGTCTGGTCTTTCGTTTATTCACTGACCGAAGCGTTTGTTATTCCGGTATTATTCGGGTTTGCGCCTGCCGGCGAGATGCCTTCGCCAATCGTGTTTTTCACCGGCTACCGCCATTTATGGTTTCTCCAATTTATATTCGTCGGCTCGCTTTTAATTTACCCGTTTATTGGTTGGCTGAACGGAGAGCGAAAACCTGCCCGCGCGAAACTTTCCTTTTCTTGCTTTTGCCTGACCTTTCTCTACGGCTTTTTGTTTTATTCGTTTCTGAAAAACTACACCGATTGGGACAGCTTCAGTCCTGAAACCGACGGAAATTTGAAACTTTTCATTTCGCAGGCGGGCAATTATATTTTGTATATTCCAATCGCCGTCGGCTGCGGGCTGATGCGCGAGCGAATCAGCGATTTGTTCGCCCGCACCGCGTTTCGCCGACTCTCGCTCGTCTTTGTTTTAATCGCTATGGCGATTCACGTCGGAACAAACATCATTCCGTTCACCAGAGAAATTTACGGCATCGCGGTATTTTTAGCCGCGCTTCAGCCGTGGAGAAAAATTTCGTCCGCGACGCTGCAAACGCTGGCTTCATATTCTTACGGAATCTATATTCTGCATTGTCTTCCGGCGCAGATACTCTG
>MWWI01000140.1_pt1 | contig 16317 bp, 14 predicted proteins | sample 1047321 | NCBI WGS metagenome assembly MWWI01 (sample SAMN06349966, study PRJNA376086) | soil metagenome | isolation source: FI-1 sample Antarctic (ecotone) soil | place: Antarctica | reverse complement strand
TTTTTTGAAACTGCCACGCCTCTAGTCAGCGTCGGATAAGGTTTCACCCCACAAACTGACTTTGCTCAACAATTCCTTTTGCCCGACAGAATTTGATGCCGCCCAACAATTATCCGTGCAAGAGCGGCACGAGAGACACAAGAGAGTAAGAACTTAATATGTGACTCTTTTTCCTGCGAGGCAGATAAGCCCTTTGTTTTCAACGGCGGCATTTTTTGATTTGTCGCCTATCGTAAAAATCGCGCCCGTAAGCTGTTGAAAACAGGCTGAGAAAAAAGAGTCACACATTAGGTGTAATGCCTCAGTTACGTGAGCAGAGCCGTGTTCTGTGTGCAAAATCTAGTTTGCTGACTTCCACAAAGCACAACCTAAAGGGCTGGCTTGAAAACAATGCTCACGTAACTGACGCATTACCATTAGGTAGTAAGAATACTTGACCATTTCTCAGTAAGCATCTTACTATGCTCTGCGAGATCGGAAATCCTTAAAACCGGAAAACCTTAAATGATTATTTCCTTGCTTAATCAAAAAGGCGGTGTCGGTAAAACTACTCTGGCCGTTCACCTCGCTATGGCTTTTTCACAGCGCGGGAAACGGGTGTTGATGGTTGATGCTGATCCCCAAAGTAGCGCCCTTGATTGGGCGGCGAGCCGTGAGGGTGAAACCGCTTTTCCGGTTATAGGACTTCCAAAGCCGACACTTCACAAGGAGCTGCCGAAGCTCGCCGCAGATTATGACTTTGTAGTTATAGACGGAGCGCCTCGGGTTTATGATGTGGCGCGTTCGGCAATCATGGCCAGCGATCTTGTCCTGATACCAGTACAGCCCTCCCCTTATGATGTGTGGGCAGCGAAAGAAATCGTGGACTTAGTTACAGACGTGAAACCGTTTAAGGAAAACCTTAAAAGTATATTTGTGATTAACCGCAAAATCGTAAATACGGCCATAGGGCGAGATGTGGCCGATGCCCTTTCGGAATATGAACTGCCGGTATTGAAATCTCAGGTGTGCCAACGAGTGAGCTTTGCTGAGAGCGCGGGTCGAGGCCAAACGGTGTTAGAGACGGAACCCGGAAGCCTCGCCAGTCAGGAGATCGAAGCCCTAACAAATGAAGTAATGGAGCTAATCGAACAATGACCAAGAAGGTAAGTTTTGGAGCCAAGCCGCGTAGCCAAAAGGCTCTGACCCCGGACGAGTGGGTATCAGAAGGTGCAGGAGTCGAGAACGGCGCGAAAGAGAAGATAGAGACAACGCGCTTCACTATTGATATTCCGACTGAGCTACACGCCCGGATCAAGAGCCAATGTGCTTTGCGTAAGGTCAAGATGCGAGAAGAAATACAAGCATTACTTGAAAAGCATTTTCCAGCGCAGTTATAATGTTTTACGTTTTTCCTTAAATCCTTAATTCTTAAACAATCTTAAACTACTGCTAGATTGGGGAGGCGAGGTGGTCACTTTGGGGAGACGAGGTGGTCACTTTGGGGAGACGAGGTGGTCACTTTGGGGAGACGAGGTGGTCACTTTGGGGAGACGAGGTGGTCACTTTGGGGAGACGATTTATAAAAAAATCTTCCGTAACCTACGAAAAATAGTATCTTTATCGGACTCCGGTTTTTTATAGACTGTATTTAGACTTTGTATTAGACAACAACAACAAGAATTTGCTGTTGTTCTACCGAATACTGAATGCACCAAGAACCAAACAACGCGGAACTTCTACCGCTTAATACAATCCGAACCGAGACGGTACTCTCTCGATTTCCAATCCACCGCCTAGCCAAGCGCGGAACCATAGACATTGAAATTAGGGAACTCACTGAAACCGGAGAGATAAAAACCAAGTGGGAAGTTGACTATGCTCACAAGCTAGGGCAACCCGGCCCACTAGCTTACAAGGTAGATACCCTGATCATCAATCGAAGGATTGATGAAACCCCAAAACCACTACCGAAAACGATTCGACTAGGAAGCCTTAGAGATATTTGTCGAGAGCTTGGCCTGAGTGAAGGTAAGAGCAAAAATGACATTAAGAAGGCTCTTCGTCAAAACGCGGGCGCTTTCATTACAGCAAAGCGAACTTATAAAAGTAATGACGGAACCGAGCAGACAGCCGAAATATCAGATACGCGATACGGCGTGGTCTTCACCGGCGAGGAATTGCCAGACGGAAACAAAGCAGATGCGGTCTATGTTTTACTGCATGATGCTTACAGGGATGTTCTAAACGCAGCTCAGACCCGCCCGCTTGATTACGATTACCTGAAGGAACTTTCGCCGGGAGCGCAACGATTCTATGAGCTTCTGAGCTACCAGATTTTTGCAGCTTTAAGGCACGAGCGCCCACGCGCAAAAATGCTTTACTCGTACTACTGCGCCCGCGCGCCCCAAGCCCGATACTTGGATTATGAGCACGTCAAAAAGCAGATGTACAAGGTACACGCCCCGCACCGGAAATCTGATTACATCTCAAACGTAGAGTTTCGAGAGACCATAGACGGTGCAGGGAATCGGGATTGGGAAATTCTCTACACACCCGGACGCCGAGCGCGGGCAGAGTTTCGCGCCTTCGCGCATCCTAAAAAGACTATCAGCGCAATATTCGCAAAAGAACTTTCACCCAAGCCGGAACGACCAGCACGGAAGGTCGAGCCGACCCTCGAAGCCGATCCTTTAATCGAACAGCTTTGTAAGTTTGGCGTGTCAGAGGCCAAAGCCAGAAGCTTGATTTTAAGCCATAGAGCGGCCACAGAAGCGCAGATCGCGGCATATCCTTATCGAGAGGGTAAGCCACTTAAAAACGCCGCAGGCTGGTTCATCGCGGCGATAGAAGGGAACTACACTTTACCCGCCCTCTACCTCGAAGAACAGGAAAAGAAACAGCGAGCCTTGAAAACCAGAGAGCAGAAATCAGGGATTGAGCTATGTCCTCTGTGTGACGCGAACGGCTGGCGTCGGGTTAAGAGTGAGCAGTACCCGAACGGCGCGATGAAGCGATGCAGCCATGACCCACAGACCGAAGCGAAGTACGCTGATGTCTAATGTCGGGTAGATGTGTCCACAACGCTGACGACGGAAATTCTTTGCCGCTCCCTGCCTCCGAAATAATACGCGCCCTGATCACAAACCTCCGCACAGCGCCTTACCTACACAGACGCACATTTCGCATTGGCGACGACGCGTTTCTTTGCCCACCAAGATGCACATCGCCTTTGGCATGCCCGCCGATCAACTCATCAAAATTTCACTCCTACTAAGCACACGGCTGCTTGTCTCACTCCCGCACACATGTGACCCAGCAAACAGCAATGCTGCTGGCGCAGCAGCATTAACCGGGAACTTAATAGTAGTCGTAATTTTCCGTTTTCTTTAACCCGCTTTCTAATTCCATACGTCACCCCAATTTTGGGGAAAGACTGCTGTCCGCGAACGTCCACGACGCGGAAGAAAACTGTTTTCGCACGGCAGGGCTTCGTGCTATGTTCATCTGTGGATGGAAAAGACCGATGTGTACGAACGTACACAGCTCCGCGTACCCCTGATTCTCAGCCCTCTCAAACAGCCACACAATGAGCAGTAGCAATAGGAGCGAGACTAAAACGAGAGCGATCAATTTCCGCGTGCCCGAACGGGTATGGCGGGCGGCAGAGGAACGCGCCACGCTCGCTGGTAAGGGCATCAACGAGTGGGCTCGCGACGAACTCACAGGGCGCCTCGACGAGGGGCACGGGCTGACGCCGGGCGAGCGGTTGATCTACGTCGAGATCAACAATCTGCGAAACCTCGTCGAGACAATCATGCTGGCTGGGATGAGCGAGGAGAACGAGGAGCGGTACGCCGAAGCGCTGGAGCAGAGTATCGCAATGCGTGAGACAGCGGCGCGCGACTACTTCGGGCAACTCGCTGAGGTGGGTGTGACGGTGGGTGGCGGTGAAGGCTCTGACGGTAGTGGGGCGGTACGGGACCCGGGAGGGCTGACGCCATGATGACCATCAGCAAGCCGAAGACGGCGGGCGGCGCGGGCGGGTACTTCCGGGAGGAGTACGAGCACGAACGCGGCAGCTATTACACGGAGGGCGAGCGAGTCGTAGGCCGGTGGGAGGGCGAACTCGCTACGGAGTTCGGGCTGTCAGGAAATGTTCGCGAGGAAGAGTTCCTGCGGTTGGCCGAAGGGCAGGACCCGCGCACCGGAGAGCAATTAGTGCGGCGGGTGCGGGCGCACGAGCGCGAGAACAAGTTCGGCGAGGTGCGCAAAACGCTCGGCCACCGGGCGGGGGTGGACATCACCTTGAGCGCGCCGAAGAGCGTGACGCTCGCGGCGGTGGTCGGCGGCGACGAGCGCATCCGGGAGGCGCACCGCGAAGCCAACCGTGCGGCGATGAGCGAGGTGGAACGGCGGGTTCAGGCGCGGCCCGGCGGGAGCCGCGCATCCGAGACGACCGGCAAAGCGGTCATCGCGACCTTCGAGCACGACGTGGCGCGGCCCGACCGGAAAGGGCACTACGCCGCGCCCGATCTGCACTCGCACAATTTTGTCTTCAACCTCACGAAGACCGCCAGCGGCGAGGCGAGGTCAGTGGACATGAAGGAGTTGTATCGCTGCCAGAAGCTGGGGACAGCGGTGTACAGGATGAGGCTGGCCGAAGGGCTGCAAAGGCTCGGCTACGAAGTCCGCATCGACGAACGCACGGGCGCGCCGGAGATCGCCGGGATCAGCCGCGCGTACATCGAGGCGAGCAGCCCGCGCCAGTCGGAGATCAAGGAGACGGCGGAGCGGCTACGCGCCGAAGGGAAGCAGAAGGGGATGGTGCGAGCGGACGGCACAACATCGACGCGGGCGGCGGCCACGCACCGGCGGCGCAGTAAGGTCTTCGACCGCGAGGAGATGAGGCAGCGCCACCAGGAGCTGGAAGCGCAGTTCGGTGGGGAGTCCCGGCGGGCGGTAGAAGCAGCGCGGCTGCGAGCGCGAACGCTCGACGCCTCGCTGCTACAGCGTGACCCGGAGGAGGGGCGCACCCGCGCGCAGGAGGCCGTGACCTACGCGGTAAAGCGGCTGAGTGAGCGCGAGGCGGTGAATCGCGCGGATGCGCTGCTCCTGTATGCTCTGGAGCGGGGCTTGGGAGCGACGACGCTGGAGGAAGTGCAGGCGGAAATCGAGAGCCGGCATGAGCGCGGGGAACTCATTGGCATCACGGACGCTGATGCGGCGCGGCAGCAGGTGACGACGGAGAAGGCGCTTCAGATGGAGCGCGATAATATCGAAATCATGCGCGCGGGACAGGGCACGCTGCCTCCGGTGAGCGCGGGCATTCCCGAACGAGTGGAAACGCCGCAGGGCCTCCTGCTCAACGAGAGCCAGCGCGCCGCGGTGGAGCATCTCGTGACGGGCAGAGATCGCGTGCAGGGCTTACAGGGCGGCGCAGGCACGGGGAAGACGACGGTGCTTGCGGCGGTTAAGGAGGAGGCCGAGCGCGGCGGCTATGTGGTGCGTGGCTTTGCGCCGACGACGCGGGCGGCGCAGCTCTTAGCGGAGAGCGGCATCGAGGCGCAGACGCTGCAAAGGTTCATCCGGGGTCGGTTAGAAGATCCGGAGGCCGTCCGGCAGTTGCTGGTACTCGACGAGAGCTCTCTCGCCAGCACGCGGCAACTCAACGGCTTTCTTGCAAAAGCGCGACCGCATGATCGCGTGCTGCTCGTCGGCGACATGCACCAGCATGAAGGCGTAGAGGCGGGCAGCCCATTCGCTCAACTGCAAAAACACGGGATGCAGACGGCACGGCTGGAGAAGATTGTCCGGCAGAAGGAGGAGCCGTTGCGCCGCGTGGTCGAGCGGCTGGCTGCCGGCGAAGTGAAAGCCGCCGTTGACGACCTGCGTGCGCAGGGGCGCGTTACCGAGATACCGGATGAGCAGAAGCGTCTGCGAGCCATCGCGAAAGATTACGTTGAGAGGCCGGAGGGGACGCTCGTCATCTCGCCAGCAAACCGGGAGCGTGAGGAGTTGAACCGGCTTATCCACGACGAGCGCCGCCAGAGCGGTCAGGTCGGCGAGGCGGAACACGCGGCGCGCATCCTGCGTAACCGGAATGATCTGACGGGCGCGGAGCGCACGTTCGCCGGCGCGTATCGCTTCGGGGATGTCATCCGCTTCAACATCGGCAGCAAGTTATTCGGCGTCAGGGTGGGCGATTATGCGCGCGTCGAGGCCGTGAACCGCGAAGCCAATCTGCTTACAGTAGAGTTTGCGTCGGAGAGGGAAGGCCGGAAGAGCGGGCGGCGCATGAATTATGATCCCCAGCGGTTGCAGGGTGTTAGCGTCTACGAGGAGGCAGAGATCAAAGTCTCGGAGGGCGAGCGGATACAGTTCCGCGCGCCGGCGCAGAAGTTGCGAGTCGCTACCGGCGAACTGGGCACGCTTGAGAAAATCGCAGGAGAGCGATGGACGGTCAGACTCGATGGCGGGCGCAAAGTCTCTTTCGCCGCCGGCGAGCGTCGGCATGTCGATTACGGCTACGCCGTGACGAGCCACTCCTCTCAGGGGCAGACGGTCGAGCGCGTGCTGGTCAACATGGACACGCGCGAACCGGACGTGTTGCTCAACCATCGCCTGGCTTACGTGGCCGCCTCGCGCACGCGCTCCGACGTGACCATCTACACCGACGCGACGGACAAGTTGAGTGCGGCGCTTGCCCGCCAGGTCAGCAAGTCAACCGCGCTGGAGGCCGTTCACGCGCTGGAGGCCGTTCAAGCGCCTCCGCAAATCGCACCACAGAAGGAAGACACGTATGGACAGGCTGGAAGAACTACAACGCAAACGAGAACAGATCAGGCGGGAGCGAGCCGCGAAGCAGGAGCAACCGCCCTCCGAAGAACACCCGGCGCCTTCGACCGCAGCCGTATCCGGCGGCCAGCCGCCCGCGCCGTCGCTGACGGAAGAGCAGGTGCGGCAGTTGATAGCCGAAGCCTTACGGACGGAGAGCGAGGAGAGGGAGCGGAAAGAAACGGCACGGCTCGCGGAACTGAGAGATCTGATCGAGTCGTCATTTCCGGCGAACCAGGGAGAGGCTCTGTGGCAGCGTCTGGCCGAACTGGAAGGGACGCAGTTCGAGAACAACACCGCGCGGAGAGCAGAGATCGAGGCGCTGGATCGGGACACGCGCGAGAGCCTGCGCCTGATCGCAGAGAGGCAGGCCAACTCCTCAGCACCGCAGAAGGGGAACACGCTACCACCGGCGGCGGAAGAGACGGCGCGCAACGTCACGCCCCGTCCCACCCGCGCGGTGAACAGGGACACGTCCTCGGAGAATCTCGATCTGCTTCCCGATTATCCGCCGGAGTACCAGATCGTCAAACAGCCGTCACCGAACCGGAGCTTTCAAGTCACGGCGCCGCTCAACTACCGACCGCCGGCGGAGCGCACGCGGATGTATCGGGAGGAGATGACTTCCCCGCGCGCGAAGCAGAGTTACGCGGGGCACGACGAGCGGAGCCACCAGCCGGAGATGGAGGTCTCCATACCGACACCGTTGAAGATCATCTACGGCATGATAGCCCTGCTGCTGTTGGCGATAGGGATTTACATCGGCGTGCTGACGCTTTGGTGGGCGTGGCTCAATCCGTGGACAGCCGCCGCGACGCTTCTCTTGATAGCCCTCGTGTTAGGTTGGATGGGCGCGGTCTATCTAACCTGGGTGATGGAAGCAAAGCCGGTCTCGCTCCTCGTAGCGGTGCTCGGGGTGATGTTGATCTTAGTATCGGCGATGGGGTACGGCGCGTACCAGTCGTGGGTGGAACCGGAGACGACCGGGATCAACGAGTTGGGGCGCTAGCCGAGTCTTCTGGCCGGTCGAGAATCGCCGATGAAGTCAGGGCGATTCTCGACCGGCCAATGCAGATCGAGCGCATGGCTGGCGAGTTGGTTCAACTTGCCGATGAGAACCGCGTGGCGCAAGGCAGACCGCCGATCAGCGAGGGGGTGCAAGAGTACATGCGTGTCCAACTTGTGTCCTCCGCGGGGCGGGCGCCGTCGCCGTCTCAGGTCGAGCGCGACCGCCAACTCTCCCACTCCCTCGGAGAGCCGGAGCCGCGTCATGAAACCGCCCTTGAGTCATCGCTCTATGCCGCGCGCAACGCGCCTGATCGCAGCGTACTGCTGGAGCGGCTCACGACGACTGTGGAAGCGGCTTTCGAGCGCGAGCACGCGCCGGCGCGGATGTTCGAGCACAGCCGCGCGGAACCCGATTACGGCCTCAGTCGCTAAGTCCGGGTAATAAAATGTGAAGACCATAACTGTTTGTGTTAATGTCGAAATTGACATATAGTGGCAGGCGTGAATGGAAGAGATAAACCACTCCGCTGGTTGCACGGCGAGGTCAAGACGCCACCCTTCTCGCCGGCGGCGCGCCTGGAAGCGGGGCTGTTACTGCGGCGCTTACAACAGGGCGAGAGCCTCGCGCTGCCGCAATCACGCCCGATGCCGACCATTGGGCCGCGTTGCCATGAGTTGCGGGTGCGCGATGAGAATAAAAATTGGCGCATCATTTACCGGATTGATGAGGATCGCATTCTGATTGTAGAAGTCTTCAATAAGACGACGCGCGAAACGCCCGATGCGATAAGTAAAACCTGCCAGCGTCGTCTTGCCGAATACGATCAAGCAAAGAGAGGTTAGGAGATGAGTAAGAAAAGCGTGGAAAAGCGGATCAAAGACTTGGGTTGGAGGGATGGCACGGTCGCAGAGTTTCTCGGCCTCACGCAGGAGGAGTCCGCCTTGATCGAGATCAAGTTGGCGCTCAGCCGTAAATTGCGTGAGCGCCGGCAGAAACAGATGACGCAGGTGCAACTGGCGGAGAAGATTCAGTCGAGCCAGTCGCGGATCGCGAAGGCCGAAGTGGGCGACAGTTCCGTGTCAATAGAGTTGCTGGTGCGCGCGATGCTCGCGACCGGCGCGACACCGAAAGAGATTGGGAGGGTGATTGCCGGCGGGTAAGAATTTTATCGCAGCGGCCTTTGAGAATTTACCACCGGGCTCGGTCAAACAATACAGGCGATTACCGGATTGGACATTACAGTCAAATCTTCTGCTTCGAGGCACGCAAAATCTCAATAGAAGTCCAGAGTGACTACCATTTTATTGGTCAAAAGAGTTAAGAGGTCTAATAAAGCATACTTCACTTTGTACCTGCATCAACCGAGAAGTGCAGCGGGTTGCCTGTCAGTTGTAGGGTGCGGTAGGTGCCAGTGCCGATCTTATGCAGAGCATAGATACGCCCTTCGTGAGTGCCGGGCGCGAGCGGAGGGATTTTGAACCGATAGCCGCACCGTGGGTCTTGAGTGTATCCGGCAGCGACCACATCTGGGCGGGGGAGATCTGCTATGGCGGCTGCCACAAAACGGTCGTCGATGTATAACTGCACCTCGACGCGGGCCGACGGCGCGCCTTTGTTGATCATCCAGCCCGCGATCATTCGATCAGCGGTTACTTCGCCCCATCCGCGAAAAGACGGCGGAAAGAACACCGAGCGGAATCCGACGAAGACGGCAGCCATGAGCAATGTCACTCCGGTCAGTGTCGCGAGCAGGAGCTGTGTGCGTGTGTCACGAGACATAGTTGATTCGGTCACTGCTTCTGAAGCAGTAGCATGTCTTGGAAAGAAAGCCCGTCACTCAAGCCTGACCAACTGCCGTACATGATCGGAACCTTCAGCGACAACCCGTGCCTCTGCAACAGGGAAAGCACGAAGTCTTCTCGGTATGCGACGGCGCTCTCAGGGCTATTCTGATAAACATAGCGCCACGGATCATCCCCGAAATTAAAGTGCAGCTTGTTGCCTCCTCTTTCCGCAAGCTCCTTCTGTCTATCATTCAACAGAAAGAAGGTGACTAAACAACGACCCAGCGGCGAAAGCAGGCGTGCTACCTCTCTCAAGTAATTTTCAACCGCAGGCGGACGCATGTGCGTGAAGACGGATTTCAGCAAGATAACGTCAAAAGCCTGCTCCTCGTACGGGAAAGAAAACTCTTCGGCGGCGTAGCGCCCGCGAGGGTTAAACGCGTGGTTCTTCACGTTGATGTGTCTAAAGTTGAAGTTCGGATAATTACTGGATATGTGTCTTCTACACCACGTGATCGATGGCTCATGAACATCTACCCCCTCGTAACGGGCTTGGACTCCGAGAAACGCCTGTAGGTGCAAGGCCATCAAGCCACACCCACAGCCGATGTCAAGCAGGTTTTCGTTCGGCTGAAGGTTGACGATGAGCCGGAGATAGCTCATAAATTCAGCCCCGGACATTTCAAAACTGCGTAAGGGTCCAATATAGCGCCTTAAGTGAAGCGGCGGGAAGTCCCTTTTATCGTTAAGGACGAGGGAGAGATGGTCGAGCGGTTGTAACGCGATGTAAGCGCACCGCCGGCACACCCGAAGGGCATGGATTAAACTTTCAGGTAAGCTGTGGACTATCTTTCTTGAATTCAACGATCAACAACCATGAAAATCTTGTGATGACGAGTGACTATGGCACAACTCTCAGTGTCATAACGGATACTCTCATGACTCATAGTATCCCTCCAACTGAAAAGCGCAACGGAGTGGTTTACTGTCTGAAGCTGTGCAATAGTATTTCCTCGACGGGCCTCGTGCCACAGTAATATCTATTCAATTATGACAGAGAACGTTCGAATCCGGCAGTTCGATCTCACGGATCGGGATGCCTTACTTTCTTTCCTCCGCGAAGCTTACCCCGACGAGCCGCGCAAGAGCAAGCCGGACTTCTGGGAGTGGCATTTCTTAGAGAATCCACATGTGCGCCGTGATGACTGTCCGCTTTGGATACTAACAAGCGAGAAGCAAATTGTAGGCCAGCTAGCCACGATGCTCGTCGAACTCAAAGTAGGCGGGGTGAAGACTACCGCCATCTGGATTCTTGACTTTGTTGTGCATCCGCAATTCCGCGGACGGGGGCTGGGAAAGCAGCTAGTCTTGGAAGCTCAGAAGTTTTACCCGACGATGATCACCTTGGGGATTAACGAGCAATCCATCGCCGTCTTTCGGAGCTTGAAGTGGACGCCGTTGGGGAGCATCCACCGATATCATAAGCTGTTGTTTCCGGGAGAGGCACTCCGGGAAATTGCGCGCATAGCCCCACTTAGAGAACTGCTAAATTTATCTTATGCTCCCTTTCAGCCTCGTTTCGGCCGATGGTCTTTGAATGCGAGCGGGCGGCTGCGTGAGGTCGCAAGGTTTGATGCCTCCTTTGATGATCTATGGCATAGGGCTTCTACTCAGTGGCCCTGTGCCGTAGTACGTAGCTCTCGTTTCCTCGAATGGCAATTCACGAGACAACCGGGAAAGAAGTATGACATACTGGGGCTTTACGAAGATGATCGTTTGCTAGGTTATGTAGTGATGTACTTTAGAAGACCCGAACGTCTGGGCGGCGGCCCGCCTAAAGCTGCGCTCAGCGATCTTTGTTATGACGCAGGTGCGTCGCTAGAAACAATTGATGAACTCTTAGCAGGGGCATTACGCTTGGCTCTCGAAAAGCGGGCCGGCAGTCTAGTAATAGACATACTTGATCAGCGAGTCGAGGAACGACTTCGACGCTTAGGATTCTGGCGGATCAAAACGTCGCCACAGTTCATGGCCAGCGCACCAAAGCACCTAGAATTGATTTATGACACGAACAATTGGTTTCTCACGCGCAGCGATTCTGACGTAAGTATTTTTGAGGCTCCCAATCTGTAAGCAGTATATGTAGCACAGTATGCTCATTCCAGTTATTCAGTACCATAAGATCGACAAGCCGGGGCGCGATATTCGGGTACGTGGGGGATTCACCCCGCCCGCGCGATTTGCAAGGCAGATGGCCTACTTAAAAGAGCGCGGCTATGTTTTCTACTGGACATCCGAACTGATCGAATATTTCAGGGAGTACAATAAGTTCCCGCCGAAGGGTATCTCCGTCACGCTGGACGACGGCTGGAAAGATAATTACACGAATGCTTTCCCTATCTTGCGTCGTCTCGATATCAAAGCCACTATCTTCCTCGTGCCCTCTTGTATTGGACAAGTTTCCGCTAAAGCTATGGCCGAAGCCGAAGCGGGGCGTCTGCACCTTTCGCGCGAAGATGTCCTCGAAATGTCGCAACACGGCATCGAGTTCGGCTCCCATTCTATGAATCATAAGCTGCTGCACCAGCTTACGCCGCGTGAAGTAGAGTTTGAAGTGGCGGAATCAAAGCGGCAGATTGAGGACTTACTTCAGAAACCGTGTAACGTTTTCGCTTACCCCGCTGGTTACTACTCCGACACAGCCCAAAAGTTAATTAAAGACACTGGCTATATCGCCGCTTTCTCGACGACGTATGGCCCCAGCGATCACCTTGACATCTACGCGCTCAATCGCATTGAAATTCTGCGACGTGATCGATTCCTTTTTCAGTTCGCGCGCAAGGTCAAGCCTCTGCTTGACTGAAGTTCACTGGTCACGCGGCGCTATGTAGCTGCGTCGTGAGCGCACGCGTAATCCGTTGCGCCGCGAGATTACGTCCACGCGCCGGTAAGTTCCGAACACGCCGGACGTGATCGGCCGCTTGGGTTTATAGGTGATGATGTACTGCGAGTCTATTTCTCTCGCGACCTCGCCAGAATGGTTGATCATCTCGGCAAGTGAGTTGGGTAGCCATATTCCACCACCCGTCTCCCGCGTCAACTCCGTCAGTCGCTTTTCGCTACGCTCTACCGCAATCTCATATTGCTTACGGCGGCGGCTCTGTGCGGGATCCAAGTCAATCGTCGTCCCACCCTTTGCGCGTAGCTGATCCACCAAATCGGGCCGCGGATCGTTCGGCCGCTTATTTCGTGGCAAGGACATAATCACCTCTTCGGGAACTCTACTTCCCTCCCGCGGACGGCTCGTGCGAAACTGTTTTTTCATGACCCCTAAAAGAGAAGTGTAGCTGATGACGTGGACGGTGACACCCGCCTCTATTAAATCTTTAATTACATCCTTGTATTGAACACTTTCTGCTGGTGTTTCCACACCGTCAGAAATCAATACTAGGTGTCGACTCCCCGCGGGCATGTCTTGCAGGCGCAACGCCGCGAGAGCGATGGCCTCCGATAGTACCGCCCGCTTACCCGGAAACAGTTTTCTGTCGAGTGCCTTGATCGCCTCCATTTTGTCCGCCGTCCAATCCTGCACTATCTCCGTGCGGCTGTTAAACTGTAGGACCGAAACCAAATCATCTTTCTTAAGGTTGGAAATTAGCTGTGTTGCCACTTGGCGCGTCATGCGTACTGTTTTGATCGGATTCACTTCGCCGCCGGTGTCCAAGAGCAAGAGTACGCTTGCTGGCAGGCGGAAGAGTCCTCGAATCTCTTGGATCACGCCGTCTTCGCGAATCATTAGGTCCTCCGCCGTAAGAGTTGGATCGAAGTGTCCGAACTCGTCGAGCGTTAGCACAGGGATGTGTACTTCCTCAGTTCGCACCTTGATTGGCTCTTGCTCCTGTGGCGTTTCTTGATCGGCGCGCGCGGGCTGCTTCAGCACAGGCTTACCTTGCTGTTGCCAAGCGCCGCAAGTGCTGCCCCCCACCATCATGAATACGAAGACGAAAAACAATTGATGCATAAGACCTCTTGCAAAAGTCCGGCTCGCTGAACTGAACATCCACAGAAACATTGGCTTTTGCGTCCGAATCAATCGGACTTTTGCAAGAGGTCTATAGCCTACCGCCTAGTTTAACCAGAGCGGGCATGCGGTCGTGAAGAGATACGGCAGATGACGCAATGATTATGCCACCTGCCGTACCTTTCGCTTCATTGGTTATTGAGGGGGAGGATTTTCCAAGCCTCCTCCACCATAGCACTCTTGGTAGTCATCTTGGCCGTTGCAATTCCGATCCTGACCGAACTCACAGTAAATAGGAGCGCCGGGCCATACTGACGAGTCGTTGTCGTTGCAGTCCACATCGCTGTTATATCCATCGCCGTCCGCGTCTGTAGGCGGCGGTGGTGGTGGTAATGCCTCAACCGGGCCTTGAGGATTTCTCCATGCAACACCCTGATATCTATAGCTGGTGTACCAAAACGGCCCGTCGAACTGTACGTCAGGTATGGGCGGTGCTGCCGTACCATATCTTTGACCAGGTACGGTATTACCGTGGAACTGACGCGAGTACCAATACCCTCTTGTCTGGCTATAGTAGACGTGAACATCTAAACAGCCGGGCGCGCAACTCTGCCCTGCGGGGAATACATAACCGGCTATGCCCTCATAGAAGTAGCCACTCCCAAGCGACGAGAAAGTCGGCGTGTAGTAGTAGTAGGCCCGTCCGCTTTGTTGTACGCGCCAACGGTGTAGCGGCACTGTGCCAACACCTTGTTGGGGGTAGACATTGCCCCATACTGGCTGACTCGTATGGACGAAGCCCGCGTTCGCTCCCTCGTCGAAGTTTCTAGTGTAGAGGAAGCCTAGGTTAGTGTCGGATACCCGAAACTCATAGAACGGCACTGGGTTAATTAGTGTTTGTGCACCTGTGGAACGAGGTAGAAGCACAAATACGAGCGGCAAGATCGCGAGTACGGCCAGAGCTATTCGCAACTTCATCAACTTTCTCATCACTTTTTCTCCTCATGTACCCCCTCAGAGGGAGGCGCAGCAAGACGTGGGAAGACACTAGCGCAGTACACCGGTAGCTGCAGCGGATGGCAGAGTTGTAGACAGATTCAAGGGACGATATTGAGTAAAACCCAACAAACGTTACTTTTGTCTCGTAGCTTTTGCAGGGTCATTCAGTTTTCGTCGGTGACACAGGTTTTCTCATGGATGAAACGGCAATTGAGTTGACCGGCTACCATGAATCAATGACTTAGCGCGTTGCAGCAATGAGATTCTTGTTGCATAGCCGAAAACTGAATGACCCTGTAGCTTTTGAATAGGTGTTGAGTCTTTGACGCGAAGTGCGCTATGATGCGGGCTGATTGGGCGCTGCATCCGCTGCTCCTCGCGCGCGAGTATCGGTTGTATCGCAACAAGCAGTCCCGCCATCACCGGCAAGTGATGGCGGGACTGCTTCGCTCAGGGCTGATGGTGACGACGCAACAGCTCGCACGAGCCGCGGCGCATGAACCGTAAAGCGTGAACGTCACGGCGGCGCGACAGAGGGTAACACACAACGTGCGCGAACTGCATGAGTACAACTCTAAAATTCTGTGATTACGTGAGGCCAACGAAGGAAGAAGATTCGCCGACGACCGTAAGGAACAAGTTCGATGAGATGAGACTTGGGGCTAAGATTTTGCTGACTCTGAACGGGCCAAACATTACGTCAGGCAGAGCGATCTTGTCAAGCCAAATTTTTGCAGCGACAATTAACAGGAATCGAGACAGTCGGATCGGCGGAACGCTCCTGCCCTCTCGGCAATATGCGGAGGAGAGGCTGGCGTGCGGAACAAGCCAATGATTCCCTCTGGCGTTCGCGCTTCATAGGATGACTTTACTATTCGTCTCATTAGTCACATCGGTTGAAATCGCCACTATGTTAAAATCTCATCATGCGATTAGCCGCAGCCAAGAAGCCGACGAAACAAGCGAAGACTATCAGTGGCGCGAAGAAGAAAGCAGCACCTGTTCGGCAGCAGGGAGTAGCGCAGCGCACCGAGACTATTAAGTTCCTTACTCTCGACGAGACCAAACGGCTCTTCAAATGGATTACAGACAAACGGGACAAGGCCATCTTCCTCATCGCTTACCGCCACGGCTTACGTGCCAGTGAGGTGGGTCTGCTCCGCGTGGATGATCTCGATTTGAAGCGGCTGCGGATCATGCTCCACCGGTTGAAGGGGTCGCTCTCCGGCCAGCACCCGCTGCAAGCGGACGAGGCGCGGGCGCTCAAGGCATGGCTGAAGAGTCGCGACATAGACTCGCCAATTCTCTTCCCTTCCCGGCGAGGACTGCCCATTAGCCGGCAGATGCTCGACGTGCTGATTAAGGAGTACGGACGGCAGGCGAAAATCCCGAATGAGAAGTGCCACTTCCACGCTCTCAAGCACTCGATAGCCACTCACCTCCTAGACGCCGGTGCTGACCTGCGATTCCTCCAGGACTGGCTCGGTCATGCCAACATCCAGAACACGGTCATTTACGCAGCACTCGTTTCGCACAGTCGCGAAAAGAAGGCGCGGGAGTATTTTTTGAAACTGCCACGCCTCTAGTCAGCGTCGGATAAGGTTTCACCCCACAAACTGACTTTGCTCAACAATTCCTTTTGCCCGACAGAATTTGATGCCGCCCAACAATTATCCGTGCAAGAGCGG
>MWWI01000139.1_pt1 | contig 16461 bp, 15 predicted proteins | sample 1047321 | NCBI WGS metagenome assembly MWWI01 (sample SAMN06349966, study PRJNA376086) | soil metagenome | isolation source: FI-1 sample Antarctic (ecotone) soil | place: Antarctica | reverse complement strand
GGTATCGTGCCAGGATCTGTGTAATAAAGAGACATAAGGAAATTAAAACTGCTGGCGAAGCCTTATTTTCTGTGGTTTACAGAGGAATGTTTGCTTTTCAAAATATATACTGGATATATGCAAGAAGCTCTATTTTTAAGGACTAGAACAAACGTGCATTTTTGATTATTTCTGTATGTTCTGGTAATTTTTCTAAATCAATAATGTAGTCTCCGAAGCGTTTAAGATGCTCTGTCATATATGGACTGATTCGAGCAGCGTCTTCTTTAGTAATTTCATAATCCTCCTGTTGGAGCTGATAGATCACATAGCTATAATCAATAATATTCTGTAAGATGAGACAATTCGCTATGAGGGCGTTATATTTTATAGCCTTTTCCATTTCATCGGGATCATTGCTCGCAACAATTACCCTAGAACCAAACATGATCCAGTCACTTAAAGCATGATAAGCTTCAACTTTATTGGTGCTGGCAGTAATGACCTCACGTAATTTAACGTTAGAAATGTACTCTAATAAAAACTGAGTTCTGATAACACGCCCTAGTTCTTGCAATGCATGATAGAGACGATTTTTACGGCTATAGTTAGTTAGTTTTTTAAGAAGGAAGGAGGAGGATATTTTTCCTTGCTTAATTGATAGAACAACTTGGAGGAGATCTTTCCAATGGGTTTTTATGAGATCCCAGTTAATTTCTTCAGTAAATAAAGAATTGATATTCTTGTACTTTTCTTGAGTAGGTCGAAAGAAAGTCAATTCTTTCCAGTTGCGGATACGTGGCATCAATTTGATGCCTAAAAGGTAAGACAAGCCAAAAACAACAGTAGATTGTCCCTGAGTATCTGCATGGACAATATCCGGTTTTATAGAAGACTCATTTTTTAAAAGACCTTCAATAATTTCGACAGCTTCCCATACGCCACACGGAATAAATGTTGAGAATAATGCTACATAAGTATCGGCAATATGGTTATAGGCAATTCCTCCTTTTGCGTGATAACGGAAGTGAGATTCTGCTATTAAGTTGTCTTCATAGATATTACGCAACGTGCCATCTGCGGCGCACCGCCTGCCATCTCCCCAAGCTGTTGTTAGCAAAAAATGTTGTGAGTAATTGATGAGCCTATCTTTGGATTTATCCAATTGCTTTGGAGTGACATGGCGACGATTAACCCAGGACAACATATGGGGAGTTACTATGCTATTTTTAATATGCTTTGCCCCTTGAGAAGGCCCCATACCCGTTCCTTGGCAAAAGGCATTTAAAATGTAACGTTCAATTGGATTATCTAAGCGAGAATCTACGCCTGAAATATGGCCAAATTCATATGCCCAGCCGGTGAGATGATGCGTTAAGCATAAAATATCTAATAAACTACGTTCCGGCATTTTTCTGCGTATTTTGTCTAGGAGCTTTAATGTTTTCTTGGTTGGTTTTATCGTTGGTACTTTTTTAAGAACAGGTACACCGGTTTCATCAATCATAAAATCAGGTAATTTAGGATAAAGTTTATTCACCTTTTTGGCCATTTGGAGAAGGTTATTTTTTAACAAACTTACGAATTCTTCAGCAGTTTTAGGGAATTTTAATTCTTGCAGATAATCTTCTACTAAAAGGTCACATTCTTCCCATTTTAATAAATGCTGCCGGTAATCAGAAAAAGCATCCGCTCCTTCAATAAAAATATCACCAGAGCGCAGTTCATTAGTGAAGTAATTGAACACGCACAATTCAAAATACCGCCGATTGATAATATTATCTTCTGGCTTCCCAACGTAAATAAAGCTTTTCCATTTTTCTGAAGCAAAATTTAAATCCATATCTAGATCCAAAGATATAAAATCCGACCGACAGTAACGATTTCTTTTTAAAAAATCTAAGGCGTGGATAATATGGCTATTCTGGGTACTTGAACATATTGCGACCGTGGCTAAGAAATCAAAGAACGCCGATCTTTTACTACGGAAATGATACCATAAAAAAGGGATATGATTTTTACTATTAGGAGACCATTCAAAAGCGAGGGCAAAGATAAATTTTACGAATAAACATTTAGGTTTTTTAAAAATATCTTATAAATCAAGGATATGATAATATTGATTGAAATATAGTTTGCTCTGTTTAAAGTAAATGACAAAAGCTGTTCATATATCTAACAGTACTCCAATTTACCAATTTAAAATACGTCTGAAGGATATCAATCCGATGATCTGGCGTAGATTTCTCATTCAAAGCAACGCTACTCTTAAAGATTTACATAATGTCATTCAGATATTAATGGGTTGGACAGATTATCATTTAAATGAGTTTATTATAAAAGGACAAAGCTACACGATCCCTAATATGATAGGTAACCCTTCATCTTGTGGACAATACGGATCAGATATTAAGTTAAAAGACTTTAAGTTTAGAAAAAATGAAAAGTTTTTGTATTCGTATGATTTTACCGCAGGCTGGGAATTTGAGGTACGTCTTGAAACAATTGATTTTCCTAAAGATAAGAAGAAGCTCTATCCTATATGCATTTCTGGTAGTGGAGCTTCTCCCGATGAAGAATGCGGCGGCTCTCATAGGTTCAGTGAACTCAAAGATTATTGGTCAATAAAATCCTATGATATTTTTATAGAATTTTTGTCCGCTTTGGTTGATGACAAAATTTCTGATGATAAAATGTTGAGTGAAGTTTTTAACAGACATGAGTTACAAGAAGCTGCTTATTGGCTCAATATTCACAAATATGAACGCAAGAAAATAAACAAAATTTTAACGCTTTATGCTAAAGGCGATGATCGTTGGGAAGAAGCCTTTGCGGAGGTCATTTACTTATGAAAATATCAATACAAATTATGACGGATCATGAAAACGGTGAGCCTGTTGTTATTAAACCCATTATGGAATTCACAAAAAAAGCGTTGGCTCCGGATACATTAGGATTAACAATAGAAGATTCGAAATCATTGTTAAAGAATATACAAACTGAATGTGTTGATCAGCAAGTAAAGCACTATATTGGTAACCATAAAAATTGTAATCTATGTCATAAAAAGCTAAAACTCAAAAGCCAGAATAGCCTAGTCTATCGAACATTATTCGGTAAATTTAAATTACCAAACCCAAGATTTTATATATGTTCTTGCGATAGCGATAACAAGAATAAAAGTTTTAGTCTATTATCATCAGTATTAACAGAGAGATCGTCTCCTGAATTACTGTATTTACAGGCGAAATGGGCATCTCTCGTATCATACGGTATGACATCAACTATTCTTGAAGATATATTACCGATGCGTGCAAATATCTCAAGTATATTTCACACGACGCATAAGGTAGCAAAACGATTAGATGCAGCCATAAGTGAAGAAAAATATTGCTTTATTAGTGGCTGTGAAAATGATTGGAATAAATTACCCCGCCCCAATTCACCTTTAGTCGTAGGAATAGACGGCGGTTACATTCACGCCAGAGAAGGTCGTAATAGAAAAGCCGGATGGTTTGAGGCTATTGTTGGTAAGAGCTTACATGAAACGCAAGCCTCAAAACGTTTTGGTTTTGTATGTAAATATGATGATAAACCAAAATCCAGATTTAATACAATGTTGCAAAAGCATGGGTTACAAATGAATCAAGAGATCACTTTTTTATCTGATGGGGGCGATACGGTACGGAGTCTTCAACAAAATATAGCACCCTACTCGGAACATCTGCTGGATTGGTTTCATATTACAATGAAAATAACGGTAATGAAGCAAATGGTTAGCGGTTTACAAGGCGATACGCCTAAAGATTCATTAACTAAGAATTTAGAAAGCATAAAGTGGAATCTATGGCATGGTAATGCCGGCAAAGCGTTGGATACAATAGAGTCATTTTCTGAAGATTTTTATGATGAAAATCTAGATAAAAATAGTAAAAGATATAAGCTGTGGAAGTATTCTGACGAATTTTACACTTACATAAAATTAAATAAACACTACATAACTAATTATGCAGAAAGACATAGATATGGTGAAATTATTTCTACATCCTTTGTAGAATCAACAGTTAACGAAGTCATTAGCAAAAGAATGGTGAAAAAACAGCAGATGAGATGGACTAAGGAAGGTGCCCATAGAATGATGCAAGTAAGAATCGCTACTCTTAATAACGAATTAAGAGATGAATTTTTGAGGTGGTATCCAAATATGAATAGTATTAATAATAATGAGGAACTACAGAATGTTGCATCGTATAATGGTAGTCTCAAACTGTTAAACTAGACATATGTCTAATTATACAACTTGAGCCAAATCACTAAACCTAGGTTTACAAGGCTTCAATAAAATTAAAAGTTGTAAAATATAAGTGTAAATCAATAAAATGTAAAATATAAGCTTATTGTTTGACATTTACCGTAACGTCATTGATGATGATCCCTTATTTTTATTCTCATGATCTAAGCAAAAGGCACTAAATATGAAAATCGGTTATGCCAGAGTATCCACAAAACATCAGCGTGAGTCTCTGGATGGGCAGATAATCTTACTTAAAAAAGCTGGTTGCAAAGAAATTTATTCAGAAATTATAAGCGGTGGTAGCAATAAACGTCCTGAGCTCACAAAATTGCTCGCTAGAGTTCAAAGCGGAAATACTTTAGTCATCACATCCGTTGATAGGTTAGGAAGGAGCCTCAAAGATCTCATCGATATTATTAGCAATTTAAAAGAACGTAAAATAAATTTTGTCAGTTTAAAAGAACAAATGGATACTGGTACTGATACGGGAATGTTAATGTTCAATATGATGGGCTCTATCGCAGAGTTTGAGCGCAGCCTCATTAACAGAAGAATATATGAAGGCGTAAAAAGAGCCAAAGAGCTCGGTAAGTATAAAGGACGGGTTCATTCAACGGATAGAACAATAAGAGGCGAATATGTTAAAATGATGCAAACGGGTAATTATCCTGTATCATATATTGCTAAAATGGCCAAAGTCTCTCGACAAACATTGTATAATTGGCAAATGGATTTTGCAGCCACATAAACCAACAAAAACTATCTTGCCCTCACTTTTGAATGGTCTCCAAGATCTTGTGTTTGATCAGCAAATTGTGTTTTTAAGACTTCAAGCTTTTTCTTAGCCTTCTTATGGACAGAAAAGAATGTTTTGCAGACAAATATACCAAGCACATCTTTTGTAACTTGTTGAGCTTGATATAACAGGCAAGCGACAAGAGTATATTTTTTCTGATCAGATAAATCTTTGAGGTTATCAATATCAAGCGACTTAGCTTCCTCTGCAAATTGTTTAAGCTTAACTTTAAGGATATCCTTGAAAAAAGGTTCCATAATTCCTAAACTCATAAGCCAGGTATGATGATTAATGTGCTCTTTAAAATTGGTAATTGTCAGTGTTTTTGGGGACTGTTTAAGTTTCTGGTACCCTGAATAAGTTTCCCCTTTTTCAACAACCAAAAGCTCATCTATATTCTTCATGAGACCTTGAGTTTTAAGATGTCCCATAACATTTTGGAAAATGCCTTGGTTTACTTTTGCCCTAACATGACAAACAAGCCGGTCTAAAGTGTTAAAAACTGGTAATTCAAAATGTTTTTCAATAAGTTCTCCTATAACAACATTAATAATGTCTGCAGGGCTATTCATCGTTTGGGATGCTTTGTAAGCTGCTTGCATTGCGATTCGCTGCGCAGATCCACCACCTTTTGATTTCCAGGGCGTAACCTTTAAATATGTCCTTATGCTTATTCGGTGCCGTGATAGAGTTTTATGATACCCATAAAATGGCTGTAGGTTATGGGGAAGTTTCAATTGTTTTCTGATATATTCTAGAATCAGTGATGGCATCTCTTTTGCATCAACAAAGTAACCGAGGTTCATTAAAGCCTTAAGCTGAATCGCATAGTTTAACTTTAACCTACTTCCACGAACATTTTGATAGATATGTTCAAGTTCTTCCTTGCTCAAAGTATAGTTGGTGACAAGTGTTTTTTGGGAAATTGACTTATTTGCAGAGATACAAGGATAAGCAGTTCGTTCAATTGAAGTCATTTAACTCCTTTCCATGATCCCAAAAACATGTGTTTTTGGGATCAATGGTTTTAGGGTGGAATTTGGAATGAAAAAACGCTAAAAACTATTCCAAAACATGTTCCATTTGCTTTAGTACCAAAACTACCCTATCACTTACTGTTTTGGAACAATTTTCTATATGATTGAGGTGCTTATGAAATTTGGTTATGCGCGTGTCTCAAAAAATGAGCAAAATTTAGATGCCCAACTACAAAAATTGCAAGCCGCTGGCTGTGAAGAGATTTTTATGGAGAAAATATCTGGCGCAAAAGACGACCGTAAAGAATTAAACCGGCTTCTAGATAAACTGCGCAAAGAAGATACCGTATATGTTGTCCGCCTTGACCGACTAGGTCGACGTATGATGAAATTGGTGGAAATGATCAATAACTTTAAAAAGCAAGGCATCAATTTTATCTCCTTAGAAAATCATATTGATACAACCACACCCATAGGCATGGTTCTTTTTAGTATGTGTGCGGCATTCTCTGAAATGGAAAGAGAGCTTATTCGGGAGCGAGTGAGAGTGGGTGTTGAAGCTGCCCATAAAAAAGGAAGAAAAGGAGGAAGACCAAAGGCATTAACACCAGAAAAATTTGATAATCTCAAATCCCTAAAAGAAGCTGATAACCTATCCGTTAAAACAATTTGTAAATTAATAGGAATAACCAGATCGGTCTATTATAGGGCTATTAAAGAACGCTCACTCGAAAAAGCAACCACTCCTCTGTAAGCCGCAGAAAATAAGGCTTTGCCAGTAGTTTCTAATTCCTTATGTCTCTTTATTACACAGATCCTGGCTCGATACCTATATCGAGATGGCCAAAATGTCATTCGAGACGGACGCACCCGATCTATTGTGTACATGCCGCCTGAATCCAAAGATGTACCTGGATTGATGAAAGAAATGGTAAAATGGATCAGCAAAAATAACAATATCCCGTGCGCCATTGTCGCCGGAATCGTTCACTACCAATTTGCAACAATTCACCCTTATTATGATGGCAATGGGAGAACAGCAAGGCTGTTAACCACCTTGATATTACATTTAGGGGGATATGATCTAAAAGGGCTCTACTCGCTGGAAGAGTATTATGCACGGAACCTTGGGGCCTATTATGAAGCTATCAGTATTTCTGATTCCCATAACTATTATATGGGCAGGGCGGAAGCTGATATTACGAAATGGGTAGAATATTTTATAGAAGGTATGGCTCTTTCATTTGAAAACGTCTTAAAGAGAATGGCTGAAGAGGGTACACAAGGTTCATTAGACCAAGGTAAATTGATCCGGACGCTTGAGCCGCGACAACGCAAGGTGTTGGAACTGTTTCAAGAATTTGAAACCGTCACAAGCCGTCAAATTGGTGAATTATTTGGTTTCCAACCAAGAACCAGTGCACAAATTTGTTCTAATTGGGTGAAAAGCAAATTCTTGAAAATTGTTGATCCATCAAATAAAAGGCGAACATATAAACTGGCAAAACAGTACGAATGCCTCATAACGGTTAACAAAAAAATACATTATGTCGAATCTATAAAATCTAAAAAATGAATGCTCGCCAGCTTTTAAAAAATTTTATGTTTCATCATCTCAAGTCATACTATTTTATGAAAAAGTATGACCTTCTTTTAAGCTAATAATATGCTAAAATTATGGTATGATTTTTATCCATATGAGTCACACTTTATAAAAAAAATTAAAATCACGAGTATTACTAAAAACAAAAAAAGTCATACTTAATTTTTAGCTTGAGAAACATCAGGTTTCCATTTTTCCTTGAAGGCCGTTCGGATCATTGCTTTCGTGTTTCTTACTTGTCCACGTGCAATTTGTATATCAACAGCTTCTAAAGCTTTTTTGATATCAATATCATCAAGTTCCTGAATCATAAGATAGGATGTTTTATCACTAAAACCATATTCCATAATCTTTTTAACAAGATGCTTTCGTTCTTTAGCTTCGCGTTCTATCTGCTGCAATCCATTAAGTTTATCAGCATCTTTATTATGATGTTTATAGTTGGGATTTGGAAAAATATCAAAAATAATAGAGACAATTTTTCTTGACTGCTTCACTTCTGTATAGGAAAAAGTAATATCAGATTTTTTATCAATTTCTCTTAAAGCAGTTTCAATAATTTTTCTTTTAAAATCATTGTATTTCTTATACTCATCTTTGGAAATCCCGCAATACTCACGTAAATCTAAAATAGATATTTCCCTTTTTTTGAGGGTTTCATATTGTTTCAAAAGTTCGTACAAACGTATGGCGTAAGCACTATGAAGTTGCATCACATCACTAAGAGTAATCTTGGTGAATTGCTCCTTTAAATTTAATAAAAAAGGTTGCATGTAGGGACTAAAACAGAGCTCGACCAAGCCTTCATCATATCTATATTTTGCGGCATTTAACCAACTGACTTGTATTAAAGACTTCTCTTCCAAATTTCTTATGGATAAACCCCGTTGAATCAGGCGCATCGTAACCTTTTCAATCTCTTTATACATATTATTAGACTCCACACCGGCGAGTTCACAAAATTCCTTAATATTGATTGTGTGTACCTTGAAATCTTCATCATCTTTATGAATTTGGGAAATCAACCAAAGGATAACCCTTTTTTCTTGCAAGCTTAAACGATAACGAGCCTCAACAAGATTGTTGTGTTGAACAATCACCTCATTTTTGACTGAAAAAATGTCTTTTTTCTTGGCTTTCTTTTTCGGTATTGGTTTAAGCATGAAAATAAACCTTTAAAAAATATTTTGAATACATGAATTTAAGCAATATACTTATCCACAGGCGACCTGTCAATATAGGTCGTCTTTCACCCCAAAAAGGTCGTCTTTCACCCCAAAAAGGTCGTCTTTCACCCCAAAAAGGTCGTCTTTAGAAGTCAAAAACATAAGTTTTATAAGGGGTTGTGGGGGGGGGAAAACACTTAAAACCTATAAAAGGTTTAAAAACAAGCAAAAGGAAATTTCAAATTTCAGAAAAAACTGTGGATAAGTTGTTGTTTTTATGCTGATGGATATGATGGACAAGTCATCAGCTAAGCTGATTTGCGTAAACGCACTTGTCCATATACCCACAGCACCACAACCTATTTTTTAAAAAATTTAATAAGCAAGTATTATTTCTCAAATCAAATAGCCTTTAAACCCATTTAAACGCATCAGGGTTCAATTTGAAGGCCGAAAATATACCAGAGTAGCCAATTGATCTTAAACCCCTCTCAAAACAGCTTAAAATGCGTTAAATCGTTAAACGAGTTATCCTAAACGATTAACCTTAAAAATAAGGCTGTTCCCATCAAGGTAACTCACTTTGAAAACATCAGCTTTTTCATAAAAACTTTAAGCCAATCGAAATGATTAGAAGTTATAAAAGCATAGGTGTTTTCGTTGTTCTGAACACCTCAGGACGGCTTGATTACAAGCCCAACAAACTAGCCGCCTGCAAGGCAGCACAAGACGATTGTTAAATCGTACTTAAGTGCGCATTTAAAAAATCATGGATTTTGTTGCATGACTGCTGATTTGATTTTGTTTTATTTGTGTTCTTAAAGGTTGTTTTCTTGAGCAGGAAATTGGGTGTTTTATAAACCTGTACTTTATGAATTTCTGAATCAATGGTGTTGCCCGATGCTGACCGTTTTCATTTTAGGGAAGCATCATATGCATTGCTTGCGACGAAGCCATTGTGTTGCCATAGAGTGGCAACACAATGGTGCACTTGTTCAGAAACTGGAACAGACCATGAGATGGATTTTTAACAGGTGTAGAAATTGATGTTTAAAAAGTTATCCCCTACTGTGAGGATAAGCAGGGGAATAACTGCTCTACGGAAATTACAGCAGCATACAGCTATGGAAAAATGCTGGATTGCTAAAACAAACCGGCAGTGCATCTTGCAAGGTGGTAACCATAACCCTGTTATTTTACAATGAAGGCACCCCCTTATTAAAACACCCTCTCTGCCGCTTTTAAGGGTGGCTGGAGCGCCTTTATCATTTATTTGATGTAACTTTGGTGCCGAGACAGTAAAAATTGATCACAGCTCAAAAAACACACCTTCTTTTAAAACCCACTTTTTGCATTTATCACCCATGAGTTATCAGATGATGGTTATTGGCAACATACGTGTTTATTTTTATCTATAACCTTTATCCTGGTAATAACCTCTTTTGACAAATGTTCAAATCGTCTTGTCTGGTTTAAAGACAAGCGCGCAGATACGTTGCCATAAATGGACAACATATTCGCTCCGTCGCAAGCGACCCACCCAAGGATATTTCTTACCCAAAAACGCACAACAATAAAATTTAAAAGGATTCAACAGTTTATAGAAAGCGTTGTATAAAAAGTTCTTCAGATATCGTCAACCTGTACCGTTAAATCCTATAGGAATGATCAAAATCAAATCAGTAGTCATGCAACAAAATCTATGATTTTTTAAATGCGCACTTAAATACGATTTAACAATCGTTTTGTGCTGCCCTGCAGGCGGCTGATTTGTTGGGCTAGGAAACATGTTTTATATTTTAGGAAAATGGAAGAGTACGTTGGGTTTTTTTTATTCAGAGCTATGGGTGGAAACATATATTTTTTTATTAAAAACCCTTAAATTTTTATGCTAGTATTTTTAGCTATTATGACTTGATATCTTCATACTTGAAAACTATTTATATTTAATAATTATATATAAGGTATAAGTTAATAGTCTTGTTCAGTGTCATGAATTATAACTATAAATAGATAATCAATATTTGTTTTTTTGTTTCCATCTCTTGGCCGCAAATTGTTTATTTGAAAGTTTTTAATCTATGTTGTCCAATTTAACCCTTTGTTTACGTGTCATGGTCATGTTGGCGTACGTACATAGCCTGTTTTTATCTGCTTATGCGGATTATGATGATGCAGATACCCGGTTTGATTTCAAAGCCAAGAACCAACAGCTTAACGTTAAGGTTTATGATAAAAACACGGTGTTGCTTGATACGGTTCTGGATATCAATTCGGCGGCCAATATTTCTGGCAAGGGCTACCAGCTTCAACGTCAAGATATGGGATACAATTTAACCTATCGGGGTACTGATCGATCTATTTTAAGCTTGTTTATAGATTTTGATGGCCATGTCAAACTAGGGAAAAATGCAGCATCCAATTTTTTAAAGAAGAAATCCTGGGGTATCCGAACCGAGGGCAAGCTTGTAAATGAGTACAACCATCTTTTTTACCAAATGTATTCAAACGCCAATGAATTCCATAATTATGGCCTTTTTAAGACATATAGCGGCACCCTTTCCCAAAACTATCTGTTTAACCGTGGCATCCTGGATTTTGGGGATGCCACAAATATTTTGTCCCCAGCAGCGTATGACATATATGCTGGTGCAATCAAGAAAGACGCTAAACCGCAGTTCAAAAACAAAACAATTGATGATTATGGTGTGCTGATCAGTCAAGGCAAGCTCAAGATTTCAGGATTGAATTACAGGGCTTGTGGATATACGGATATTGATGAATTGATCCTTGAAAAAGGTGCCAGTGTCAGTGTGCAACAAAATATGACTGTACAGCAGGATATCCAGGGAGATGCAGGACGTATTGAAAATCAGGGTACCTTTTTGGTTGGCTATACCCATTCTCAAAATTTGAGGCTGCAAGAGTGGGACAACCATGGCATTGCTTATTTCTCTCAACCTTCAGAATTAATTACCGAAGAATATTTTAATAACCCTGGACTTATTCTCAGCTCATCAGACTTTCTTTTTGAATCTAAGAAACGTATTGGAAAAATTGGGACGGTTGCGTCTGAAGGTGCTGTAAAGGCTGCCGTACTTTCAGCCCAGGACAGTGAGGGGATTGAATGCCTTAAAGATGCTTGTCTGGCATCTAAAAAAGAAAAAATTCGCTTATTGATGAAACTTATTCAACATACGGATTATTATACCAATTTTATAACGAATCATTACGAGTATAACGAATATGGTCATGAATATAAAAGCAAGACGACAGAAACAGGTTATCAACTCCAAAAGCGGACAACGGAAGTTACTGAAAAATTAATTGAGCACGATGTGCCCCTTCCTGATCAGGTGCAAAATCTGATCCTGGATATGATGAAACGTAAATCAGCACTCAGCAGTTTTAAAGACCAGTTAAAAAAGAATTTAAAGCACATTGGTAAAATCAACGGTGACCATCAATCGATCATGAATGTCTTGTCTGTTGCCTTGGCGGGGGTTGGGCTTGATGATGACGAGGTTGCGGAAATCCTTGGTGATGGTGACATACAAGAGGCTTTAGCCAAGCTTATCAGTTATGACCACATGGATGACCAAATGCGCCAGCAAGCGACAGCAGGAAACAGCACATCCAGTTCATACCTGAAAAACATGGCGCAACGTGCTATGGATTCAGGTTACAACCTGATGAAATGGATTAACCGTAATCCTGGTGAGTTTATAGATTCTTTTTGTACGGCCGTATTGATGACCGGCAAAAATGCTAAGAGCAAGGGGGTGCAAGCCATAAAGATTGCCTGTGGGCTTGGCAAGTTTATCAACCGTAAAAACAAGGCTCCTGAAACAGGGACAACAGCACAGCCTCATCAAGCACCTCTACAAAGTTCAGGATATAGCAAGAAACAAAATCTTTCAGCTACCCAACGCAAGCAACTGCAAAATATCCCTGTCACTATGTATGGGAAAAACCCTGGAAATGTAAAAATTAACAGTCAAATCACGCGAGTTGATACTGAGATTCTTGGTGGAGCACCTAGTGCAGTAAAAGCTTTTGAAAAAATAACTGGGAGTAGATTAGATACTTCTGTAAAAAGATATAGTGTTACTACAAAAGATGGAAAGGAAGTGCAATTTAGGACAGAAAGCAAATCAAATTTTACTAAAATAGATATCAAGCATACACTTGATGATGGTAGAATTATTATTGAAAAAATTACATTTCGTGAGTGAATGTTATGAGTAATCCAAACGTCATGAATGAGCCTGAAATAATAGAAATTAAAAAATATAGTGATGCTATTATTTACGATATGCAATGTGATCATTTCGATCATATTGAAGAAATTAACTTGGATAACTTGAGAGTATTTCTTGATGAAATGCTCGAAGCATATAGAAAGAGGAATATTACTGGAAACGAAATTCTTGATATATGTGATTATTTAGAAACTTATATTCATCGCCGGTATATAGATGAATACCCTAAGACTTCTTATCCTAATCCTCTCCCCTCACATCCCATGTCTATAGGTATCGATGCTATCCATTATATTTATGATGCCGTTTGTTACGTTGATTTACCTGATTCCACTGTTGAAGAGCTTTTAGCTTATCTACGAACTTCTGAAGGACAAGAAGAAGCTGGACATAAACGGATTAAAGATCATCTCATAAAAATAGGTGTTCTGAGTAAAGCCCATATGAACCTTTTTGATAAAGAATAATTATTTCATTTTAACAACTCATATTCATCAAAAATGATTAATGTGTACCTTTTGGCAACAATTCTCTTTACTACTCTTTCTTACCCCATTGTGTTATATAATATACCTTATTAATCACAGATTGGACATGAAGAGGTTGGTGGATGGCAGGAAATATGGGCCAAAGATGGTTGGACGGGGATGCAAAAGTGGCTGCCATTGGGATCAATAAGGTTTTAACGCCTTTGTTGGGGCCAGAACAGGTGACGTCCCTGGTGGCATGGGCAGAGCTGTACTATCAAATCCATGTCAAAGGCGCACCCCTCACCACGCAACGCGCCAAGTATGCAGACATGGCGCGATTCCTGGTATTTTTTCAAGCCACCTTGCATGCCGATCACATAGATCAGTGGACACCGGCGGTCACCAAACATTTTTTGACACATTTGAAAACTGTCCCGTCACCGGTGACGGGACAGCTGTATAAACCCACCACCATCAACCGGGTGTTGGCAACCGTGCGCCACTTTGCCCGCTGGGTGCACCAACAACGCCCCTTGCTGGCCGGCGATCCCTTTACGGGGGTGAAAGATATCCGCACCGATGCCCCCGACTGGAATGGCTTGACCCCTGTCCAAGTGATGCGCTTGAAGGCCGCCTGTGAACAACGCTTGAAGATGTGTGACCGTGCTGATCAAAACCCCACCCTGGAAACCGCCGTGTTTTATTGTTTATTACAAACCGGCTTACGCGAATCGGAACTGGTGTCCCTGGATGTTCACCAATATCACCATCGGGGTTTCCATCAGGTCATGCGCCATAAAAGCAAACGCATCTCCACCAAAGTGCCCCTGCCTGCCGACGCTCGGGAATGTCTCGACCGTTATCTCACCCAACGCCAAGCTCAATGCCCTGTCCAGCCCCATGAACCGTTGTTCATGAACCGCTACGGCCAACGCCTCAGGGCCCTCGATGTCGGCCGCATCTGCCAACGATTAATGCAGCAAGCTGCTGCACACCTGTTCGAAGCTGAACGCTTCCGCTTTACCCCCCACCAACTGCGCCACACCTTCCTGAAAAAAGTCGCCGACCAGCACGGCATCCACTTCGCCTTCGACATGAGCGGCAATGTCTCTATCAAGGAAATCTTCCGCTATGCCAAACCCAGCCAACACGAGATCGACCAAACCGTCGAAAAACTATTCGAATAAAGAGGTGAAAAAATTACGAATTAAAGCTTTAGAACTTGATAAATTTTAATAATTGATCATAAATTAAAGAAAGGAGTGAAATTATGCTTAAGTATTTAAATTTGTTCATTTTAACTATCTTGATGATATTAACAATAAAACCAGTATCTGCCATGTATTATTGGAATGAAGATAAAGGTGATAAAAAAAGAGCTATCGTTATCTGTTTTGGTACTACGAAGCCTAAGGGTGACTCAAGTGAGCTTAAAGAAACAAGTGAATCCGAGCTTATGAAAAATATTCTCTCACGCATCATAAAAAGTGAGGATGTTGATAAATATAAAAGTTTAGAATTCCAATTTAAAAGCGTGGATGATAAAAATTTTCCAAAAATTTTAGCTTTTTTAAAAGATTTTATGGGAACTGGTAAATTTAAACCAAAAAGTCCAATAGGTATAGATGCAAGTAATTTTAATAACATTAACGAAAACTATAAAAAAGAATACGAAACACTTATGAGTAACTATTATATGGAAACCAAACGGTAAATTTTTATAAAATACTAAAATAAAGTCATACTATTTCACACAATAGTATGACTTTTTTGAGCCAATTTTAGACATTAAATTATAGTATAATCTATAAATTCATGGTATGACTTTTAACAGAATTAGTCATACTTTATAGAAAATTAAAAATGACCGGTATTACTAAAAAACAAAAAAGTCATACAGATCTTTCAGGGTGGACGATCAAAGGAATTGAAATTGAAACCCGAGTTGCTGTGCAAAAGGCTGCTAAAAAAGAAGGTATGACTTTAGGAAAGTTTTGTAATGCTAGATTACGGGAAGCTGCTCACGATACTTTAAAAGCAAAGAACCTTCCTGTGAAACCAGAGGACTTAAGGGATGAAGTTAAACTACAAATAGATTCTTTAAAACAAGATTTACATAAAATTATTAAGGACGCTTTAGAAGAATCTCATCCTAAAAACACAGGCTTTTTTAAAAAAATATTTAAGTAAGTATGACTTTCTTACAAAAAAATCATACTTGGTTTTTGGTCTGAAAATCATTAGTTTTTTATTTTCCATTAAAGGCTTTTCTAATCATCTTTTTTATATCTCTTACTTATCTACATGCACTCTGCAATTCTAAAACTTGATTTATCAGCAGTTTATCTGCATAGTATGCAAACACATTAATGCAGATAAATAGTCATTATAATGCAGATAAAATTTGATCCCCGTTATACTATTACACCCAAGATTATTAGTTGTCTCCTTCGCATTGAATCCGCAAAGGAAAGGGTTATGCACCTGCCTTTGACAGCGAAAGTTCTAATTTCCCTACGTGAAACGGCAAGACTCTACACAACACATTATTCCACAATGATTGAGGGTAATGTTCTTTCTCCTGATCAAGTAACCAAGGTTTTAAAGCATAAAGGGCATTTTCCAGGTCGCGAACGTGACGAACATGAAATAAAAGGGTATTACTCTGCTTTGACACAAATTGAGCAATGGGCTGTTGCACGTATCCCCGTCACTGAAAACAAAATCCAAACATTGCACGCCCTTGTTATGGCAGAAGGCAAAACAAAAGTTAAACCTACAGTATATGGTATCGTGCCAGGATCTGTGTAATAAAGAGACATAAGGAAATTAAAACTGCTGGCGAAGCCTTATTTTCTGTGGTTTACAGAGGAATGTTTGCTTTTCAAAATATATACTGGATATATGCAAGAAG
>MWWI01000138.1_pt1 | contig 16615 bp, 15 predicted proteins | sample 1047321 | NCBI WGS metagenome assembly MWWI01 (sample SAMN06349966, study PRJNA376086) | soil metagenome | isolation source: FI-1 sample Antarctic (ecotone) soil | place: Antarctica | reverse complement strand
GTGATTTGAGCCATCCTGTCAGTTCGTCGCGTGTCAATATAAGGCCGTTCGGATTCTCCGAGAGAAACTGAATCATCTTTTGCGACGTTGCATCGTTCGTCTCGAAACGCCGCATTGTCGGTTTTGTCGGCTTTTGAATAGTTGCCAGCTTATTTTTGTATTCGCTCGCAGTCTTGCTTTTGTTCCGAGCGTCCTTATCGTCTTTCTCAAAATATTTAGTGTCGATCTCATAGTCTGCCTTTTCGTTTTGGTATGCCTCACGCGATGCGGCCTGAAGCCTTAGTATCGGTTTCCGGGCTTCGTCTAACGCCGGGCTTTTTTTAGTCGAAGGTAAACCGACGATCCCGGCGTATAGATTCGGGACAACAAACCAATTTGAGTTTTGAAGCGGCTTAATGCGGACACGCGAGCCGATCAGACTTCCGGCAACTGTGATCGCGGACAATACCAAAAAATCAAACGGGCATCCGATAACCTTAGACGCGGGCAAAAGCCAATTGCGCAGCACGGAAGGCAAGCATTCCGCGTCGATCTCCGCGACGGGCTTCAGCGTTTGGTCAAGCGGTTTAGGTTCGCCGTCAAATAAGGGTTTTGCATCTCCAAACGGAACGGCAATCTTTAGAAGTTGAAGTCCGGCCGCGATAGCCGCCGTCGTTCCTTTTTCGCGTTCGATCTTTCCCAGATAATCGTCGATCCCGTTCACGCCGCTATCGTTCGGCAATTCGGCATAAAGGACGTTTGCACCGCGTTTTGCGAGTTCGCGGGCAAGGGATTGCCTGGCGCTCCAAACGCTCTGATTCGATTGCACGTTCGCGTCAAAAAGGATAGTCACGTCCCGGCCTTGCCATTCGATTAGATCGAAGTCCGGTATCACGCCTTTTACGTCAGCACGCGAGCCATTTGACGCGGACGTTTTGCCGATTGTTCCCTTCCAGTTCCAAACGCCGCTTACTCCAATCGGCATAAACCGCGGATTGCCTGATCCCTCATTTGCCAGCCGGTACAGTGCGAGCGTTTTCTTTTCGCCTTCCGTGATTACGCAGGGTAATTTCGTGTCGCCAAGTTCGTCGGTGCCGACGCCCGGCGGAAAGTAGAGCATATTCGAGCGGCCCGGCGGGCTTAAATATTTGCCCTTTTCCTTCAGCTCGCCGCCGCCGTTGTGTTCGTAATCCGGCTGGTCCCGCCGCAAGCGGTATTCTCGCGGGTTGTCGCTGTCGTTTGGCTGGAAATACGGAATAGCAATCCCGGCGTAGCTTGTCCCACCCTTGCGTGGCCGTCCGACGATCTCCGATCCAACCTGATCGTCAACACGCCGCAGCCGTGCCGCTTCCGCAAGGCCGCTGTCGATAAAGCCAGCCTTCAGCATTTGTAAATCGGAATCGTTCAAATTAGCGGAAGTTCCAATCATCGTTTTTGCCTCCGCTCAAATCGATTTCGCGTGATTTGCAGTTCGCGTTCCGTCCGACAACAATGACACAGAGGAACAAGCGTAAACCGATAGCCGTCCAGCCGTGAATCTTGTTTGCAGTCGTGACACCTGATAGTTGAATTTGTCCGAGCACCGAGCAGGATTCGTTCGGTGATTTGTTGCACGGGTTCAAATTCTAACGTATAATCTGAATTAGAAAACGCCTTAGTTTCACCGCCCGTGAAATCAGTTTTCGAGCCGAAGCGGATAACTTCGGCTTTATTTTTGTTCATTTTGCACCTCGCCATTTAAAACTATTGTTTCGCCGTATTCCTCTAATGAGTCGGCGTGCTTTAGCGTCGCTTTCGCTTCATTGCGAAGCCGTTCGATATTCCAGCGAATATCGGCTTCGCTCATATCTTCGAGCCGGACCATCTCAGGTCTGCCGGTAGTCGCTTTGGTCATTTTTGCACCTCACCATTTCGCTGGTTGCGAGTCAAAAAGTTTTCCAAGTCCGATCGTCGGAAGAGTATCTTCGCGGCAATCCTATTAAAGGGAAGTTCGCCTTTTTTTCGCAGTCGCCATAAGGTCACCGGCGATGATCGCAGCAAAACGCATGCTTCTTTCACGGTGAGAAATTCGGTTATCGTTTGATTGTTGTTGTCCATAGATTCTTTCCTTTTCATACTAGATATTCCACACAAAGAGTACCCTGTGATAGTCTCTATTATATAGCTGCAATTGCTGTAATCAATCTGAATACGCATAGATAGGATTTATGACTTAGCTGACAGAAAAGAGGAATAACTGGTATGAATACCGATGGAATTTCCAAATGTCCCGATGCACTTACGCCGATTTTGGGTTCGGTTAATCTTTTGCCGGATAACCTAGAAGGTTTCGAGCACGACCTCGATGAGCTGTTAACTCAAGGTTTCGAACCAAATAGCTTCCGAGCACTGGTTCCGATCGAACTCGAAGAGATAATAAAGCCTCGAAGTTTTCCCAGCAACATTGCAAATCTAGCGTACCAACTCCGTAGGCTGGCTAACGAAAAGCGAATCTTGCGAGATATTATCGCGGCGTTTAGGAAGTGGGAAACGGATTACGGGAGCCAGGGACAACGTATAATTCCAGCCCTCTTCGGTCTGCAATCTTGCGATGGGCAAGACGCCGGACTGTTACAATTGAGACCTTCATTTGCTCTTTCTAGACCCCCCAACGGCTTCAATTTTAACGATGACAGCACGCTATCATTGTTAAGCTTTCGGATCCTCGACATCCTCACGCGGAATAAGATTCCGATTGAAAGAATCCGCGAGTGTGTTGTCTGTCGGAAAATCTTTTGGGTTCGACGAATGGAAAGGTCGGCGTGGTTCGTTCCGTACTGTGGAACACAATGTGGAAACACTCACAACGGAAGGAAAACCAGAATACGTGAAATGGAAAAAGGTCTTGACGTAAAAATACAGAAACTCACGCATCTACAAGCAACGCTGAGTCCTGGCAATAGTTTGATCGCAGACCATTCCGACCGCATCGGCAAACTTGCGGCGAAAATCGAGGCTAAGAAAGCGAAGTATAACCTAGTGTAGAAACTCGTTTTCTGCGGTTTCCGTCATCGCTTGTGAGTGGATAGCATTCATCTTTTCTGTGAATCCGTTAACGATGTCCGCGTCCGCGCTTGTATAGTGCTTCATCGTGGTTTCGAGGTTTGTGTGCCCGGCGATCTTCCCGGCAAGGGCAATCGGCTGGCCTTGCAGAATCCAGCGGGTTATCGCCGTCCGTCGCAGATCGTGAAAGCGTAGATCGTCAATGCCCGCGATCCGTTTTGCCGTTGTCCAGCTTCGCTTGAATTCCGAAAATGCAAACGGCATATCGCCGGTTGTAAATTCCCGGACGCGGGCAAGCTCCGTCTTAACACGTTCCGTTAACGGCGCTAAACGGGCCTTTTCGGTTTTGGTATGCGTTCCCACAATGCGGATAAGGTTCGCCTGAAAGTCTATATCTTCCCACCGAAGTTTTAGAATCTCGCCGCGCCGCATCCCGGCATCGATCGCGAGTAAGATCACCGCTTTCAGATGCGGATTGTCTATGCTGATATTCGCCGTAACGTTGCGGGTTTTGCCGTAATGATTTCGTATGTAGCTGGTCGTTCGTTCGCCCTGACACGCCGCAAGCAATCGCGCTTCTTCGGCCTCTGTGAGCCGCCGCGTCCGCGCTATTTCGGCGGACGTGTCAATCATTTTGGCCTGAAAGAAAATATCCTTCGTTATCCATCCTTCGGCGTATGCGTATCGCATTATCCGGCGCATCGCAGCTAGTTCGCGGTTAATCGTTGCCAGCTTCACCGGGACAAACTTTTTGCTTGCTATAACCTCTTTTCGTCGCGATCCGATCTTTAATCGCCAGCGACGATAATCCTTTAGCGATTCCACCGTGATTTGGCCTACAAGCCGTTTACCAAAAAACTGCTTTAGAACAGTTAGATAATTTTGAGCCGTATCGTATGACCGGACACCTTCGATCTTTCGGCCTTCTACGATCACGGCCCGCTTAAAGAATCGTTCGCCGCATATATCGGCCAGCATCGCAAAACTCATCCGCTCGCCCGTCTGAATCTGGCCGTGAGACTTTTTCAATTCGGTTATGAGCCGGTCGCGTTCGTCAGTGGCATCCGTTTTCCTATCGGTTTGACGCTCCATTGTCCGGGCCTTTCCCGAAACGGCATCGTAATACTCAATCCGGGCGATCCATTTGCCCTTACTTTTTCCCGCTTTGCGTTTGAAAACTTTTGACTTAATTTCCATTGTTTTTCATCCCACCAAAATTCCCACCACGAATTTCCACCAATCCCACCAAAGGAATTAGAAGCATTGTGAATGAGTCTGAAAGGATAGTCAACTATGAAGGGCTTATAAATACTAGCCAAAACGAGTTTTTTGAAATGCCGGGAAATGATAAAGAATCTATCGCCGTCCGATTCGTAATCGAAAGGTCGTCGGTTCGACTCCGATGGGCGGCTCCATTAGATTCAACAACTTACAGACAATTTGAGAAGTTGTTAATTTGCATCCCACCCGAATTCCCACCAAATCGGGTATGAAAACGCGATTTTTGACCGAATAAAGCTTATGAAATTATTCTTGCCGATCTGTATTCTACTTTTCACTGTTTCAGCTTTCGGACAATCCGATTTACCGATAATTGGAGAAATCAGTCAGCTCCAGGGAATGACAAAGGTTTACATTGCGGGAGCAACTTCGGACGAACGCAAGATCGTTCTAACTGCATTTAAGAAGGAACAAAAGAAAATCCCGTTCGTCGTCGTGGGCGATCCAGATGAAGCCGAGTTTTTTATGAATTTTGGCGAGTTGTCGCGACAGGTAGTTGCAAACAATCGAAGCGGCGCTTATCAGGAACGTGATGAACTCGAAGTTTATTTTTATAATAAAGATAAGAAAAAAGTGATCGTATTCACCGATACCGAGACCTTGGATCGAACCAGCAGCGGATTCAATTTTTCATTCCCCAATTCGTTCAACCTGACACGGAATTTCTTTAAAGCCTACAACAAGAAACCAAAGTGAGTAGATGCTGATAAATTCAGCGATGAGACGATGTTTTTATCGAACTGTCGGACCTCAAGAAAATCGTTTCCGCTAAAACGGTAGAAATGCAGCTAGGTAACTTCGAGGGTGCAGGTTGAGGCACATAAAAGTATTTCGTACAATTGCCTACCTTTCTTTAGAACAATAGATGCCACGAATCTTCGACAATATCGAGCTCTGGTTTCTCCCCACCTTGCAAGAAAGTTTGCGGCTTGCGACTAGGGCGGATTTCTGCGTCGGATACTTCAACCTTCGGGGATGGAAGAAGATAGCGGAACACTTTGATGAATGGACAGGCGGTAATGAAAACTCGTGCCGTCTTCTCGTAGGTATGCAGTCGGCGCCAGAAGAAGAACTTCGTCAGTACTTTCGTCTTTCACAACAGCCCGACATAGATCAGGGAGCGGTAATAAGGCAACGAAAGAGAATCGCGCAGGAATTTCGTGACCAGCTTACCTACGGCATCCCGACTGCTGAAGATGAGTTCGCCTTGAGGAAATTGAGCGACCAGCTAAAAGCAAAAAAGGTTATTGTCAAACTCTTTCTTGCTCACCAGTTGCACGCGAAACTCTACCTTGTCCATCGCGATGACCACAATAATCCGACGATTGGCTTCGTTGGCAGCAGCAATCTGACGTTTGCCGGACTCGCTAAGCAAGGTGAACTGAATGTTGATGTCCTTGACGATACAGCCTGTGAAAAACTCCAGAGGTGGTTCAACGACCGTTGGGAAGATCGCTGGTGCCTGGATATTTCCGAAGAACTTGCTGAAATCATTGACACAAGTTGGGCTCGCTCCGTGCCGATCCCACCGTATCATATTTATTTGAAGATCGCTTATCACCTTTCCCAGGAAGCCCGCTTTGGGCTTACGGAAAATAAAATACCGCCACAGTTTCAGAACGTATTGTTCGACTACCAGAAGGCCGCTGTTCAGATTGCTGCCCATCATCTGAACAAACGGAATGGCGTCCTGATAGGCGACGTTGTCGGATTGGGTAAAACTATTGTCGGCACCGCCTTAGCAAAGCTTGTGGAGATCAACACAGGGCACAGTACATTGATAATTTGCCCTAAGAACCTGCGATCAATGTGGCAGAAATACGTTGACGATTTTGACTTGAACGCGAAGGTTATGTCGCTGAGTATGGTTATTAGCGATTTGCCGGAACTATCGGGGCGTTACAGGACGATCCTCATCGATGAAAGTCACAATTTACGAAATCGCGAAGGCCGACGCTATCGTGTAATACAAGAGCGGATTCGTCAAACGGATAGCCGTTGCATTTTGTTATCAGCGACCCCTTACAACAAAACATACCTAGACTTATCCGCACAACTACGTTTGTTTTTCCCCGAAGATCGCGATCTCGGTGTTCGCCCCGAAGCGTTGATCCGGGAGAAGGGCGAAGTTGAACTAAAGGGAGTCCTGCAAAACTCTCTGCGCACACTCACCGCTTTTGAACGCAGTTCTTACGCCGACGATTGGCGAGATTTAATGCGCTTGTTTTTAATTCGGCGTACTCGATCGTTTATTCAAGACAATTATGCGTCTGTCGATGCCGAATCGGGTCGAAAATACCTGCCTAATCCCGAAGGCGAACCGTATTATTTTCCGTCGCGAATACCCAAGACTTTGAAATTCGTCGTCAATGACGATGATCCGGACGATCCGTATGCCCGACTTGCAACCGAAGAGGTGGTTGGCACCATAGGCGGCCTATGGCTTCCAAGATATGGATTGGGAAATTACATTTCGGCGGACGCCCAGAAAAATGCGACGGCCTCCGAAAAACGCCAAATCGAGGGCCTTTCCAGAGCTGGAAAGCGTTTGATGGGCTATAGCCGTACAAATATATTCAAACGTCTCGAATCGGGTGGCCTCGCTTTCCTTCTGTCCGTCGAACGCCACATTCTCCGCAATTACATATTTCTCTATGCGATTGAGAACGGCTTGCCACTGCCAATTGGTTCGCAAGGTTCTGAGTACTTGGACACAACCCGAACGGATGAGGACGAGAACGACAACTCTTTAGCGTTCGATGATCCAGACATTGAAGCCCAAAACGATACTGAAGCAGACGATCCGGTTGAAACGGCAGTTGTCGAAAACGATGACCACACGGTACGTGAATTCAAGGCGCGAGCCGAAGGAATCTACAAGACATACGCAAATCAGTTCCGCAAACGATTCAAATGGATCAATTCAAGACTGTTTAAGCGGACACTTGCCGAACAATTGAACGCCGATGCGGAGAGCCTTTGCCGGGTGCTTCAACGGAGCGGTACGTGGAGCGTCGATCGCGATACTAAATTCCAAAAGCTTCTCGATTTATTGAAGACGAAACACCCAAACGAAAAGGTGCTTGTTTTTACGCAGTTCGCGGATACAGCTATGTTTCTCGGCTCGGAGTTGAAAAATCATGGGATCACACAGCTTGCTTATGTGACGGGAAATTCGAGCGATCCGACTGAAGTCGCTTGCCGTTTTTCACCTAAGAGCAACGCAAAAAAAATCGGTGCTGACGAAGAGTTACGGGTCCTTATTGCCACAGATGTCCTGAGCGAGGGTCAGAACCTACAGGACTCTCATATCGTCGTTAACTACGACTTGCCTTGGGCGATCATCCGCCTGATACAACGAGCGGGCCGTGTTGACCGTATCGGGCAAAAAGCTGAAAAAATTATCTGTTATAGTTTCTTACCTTCCGACGGTGTTAATAAGGTTATTAAGTTGCGTGAGCGTGTCCAACAGCGACTCCGCGAAAATGCCGAAGTTGTGGGCACCGACGAGGCATTTTTTGAAGACGAACTTCGGACAGAGTCGCTGACCGATCTATATCACGAAAAGTCGGGAATTCTCGACGATGAACGCGATGCCGAGGTCGATCTTGCGTCTCAGGCTTTCCAGATTTGGAAGAACGCAATTGACGCCGATCCGAAACTTGAAAAGATCATCCCCGACTTACCGCCGGTGAGTTATTCGACGCGTTCGCACAACGCGAGTAAGACTAACCCCGACGGCGTTTTGGTCTATGTCAAAACGGCCGATGAAACCGACGCGCTAACCTGGATCAACCGAAAAGGCGAGAGCGTTACGCAATCGCAACTGGCGATATTGCAGGCAGCGGCTTGCTCTCCCGAAACCCCAGCGATCCCTCGCGATCCAGATCATTTTGATTTAGTCCGGAGCGGAGTCGAATTGATCGTTCAGGAAGAAAAACTCATAGGTGGACAACTCGGGCGTCCGTCAGGTGCGCGGTATCGCGTATATCAGAAGTTAAAGTCATATATTGACGAAGGACGGGGCACGCTGTTCGACGCTCTGCCTGAGTCCAAAGAACTTGAACGCGGTCTTGACGACATCTACCGCTATCCGCTGCGGCAGGGGGCGACCGACCTGCTAAACAAGCGCCTGCGCGAGGGCATCGGCAACCATCAACTCGCCGAACTGGTAATGTCCCTTCGCGAAGACGACATTCTCAGCCGCCGGGAAGAGGAAACGGAGCAGAACGAACCTCAAATAATTTGTTCGATGGGCCTTTTTGAAAAGGAATAGCGAATTATGGCAATTGCTACGCAAATTGCGACGCGTCTTGAAGAGTTCGACTTCGACGGTCTCTTCAACCAACTGGGGTGGCTGTCGCCGATAGATCGACTTCCTCGCGCCATCGAGGTAGATGGTACGGAATTCCTTCGCAAACAGGTAGCCCATCTTTCGGGAGTTGTTGTTTTTGAGATCACGTCGCCGGACGGCAAAATTCCGGATCGCAATACCCGCAGGCGCGTGCATACCGTAATCAGCAAATTAGTTCATGAAAACGTTCTGATATTTGTCGATACAGACAGGACTCAGAGCCTATGGCTGTGGGTCAAACGCGAGAAAGGCAAGACCGAGCTGCGCGAGCACGACTATTTCCGAGGCCAGCCAGTCGATCTAATGTTGTCAAAACTGGTCCGGATCAATTTTGAATTAACCGATTTCGATGATGAAGGCAATCCACCGCCGATTGTCGAGGTCGCCCGCCGACTTCAGCATTCGCTCGATATTGAAAAGGTCACAAAGAAATTCTACGGCGAATTTCAGACGCAGCATATTGAATTTCTGAAACATATTCACGGCATTTCGGATGAACGCGACAAGCGTTGGTATGCTTCGGTCATCCTAAATCGGCTGATGTTTGTCTACTTCTTACAACGGAAGTCATTTGTGGACAACGACGATGAGTATTTACAAAAAAAACTCGCTCGGTCCAAGTCGAAAGGTAAGGATCTGTATTTCAAAGATTTCCTGTGGAAACTGTTCTTCGTAGGATTTGCAAAACCAGCGGAGGATCGTGACGCTGAGGAGCGCCAGCTTCTCGGCGACGTGCCATATCTAAACGGCGGATTGTTCTTGCCGCACAAGATCGAACTTGATGACCGCTACGAGATTCGGATCGATGATTCTGCGTTCGACAACGTCTTCAAACTCTTCGAGGGTTACTCGTGGAATCTCGACGATACACCCGGTGGTAAACCCGACGAGATCAACCCTGACGTTCTTGGCTACATCTTCGAAAAATATATTAACCAAAAGGCTTTTGGTGCCTACTACACGCGCCCGGAGATCACTCAGTACCTTTGCGAGCAGACGATCTACAAACTTATTCTGGACCGGATTAACTCCCTGGCCGAGCCGGCGAATCAGCAGCAACTAGGTCTCTACTCAACAAACGAAGGAAAACTCTTTTTGCAGCGGACATATGATTCGATGGCCGATCTGCTGTTGAATCTTGATGCGTATCTGTGCGAAAAGCTTTGGTTCGACATTCTGCCGTCACTCAAGATACTTGATCCCGCCTGTGGGTCAGGTGCATTCCTTGTGGCCGCATTGAAGACCCTGCTGAATGTTTATTCGGCAGTTATCGGCAAAATGGAAACTCTCGGCGATAAACGGCTCAAGGGTGAACTTGACCGAATTCGCAGCGAGCATAAATCGCTCAACTACGACATCAAAAAACGTATCATTACAAACAATCTTTTTGGTGTCGATTTGATGGAAGAGGCGACTGAAATTGCCAAACTTCGTCTCTTTATGACGCTTGTTTCGAGCGTTCATCACAAAAACGAACTCGAACCTCTGCCAAATATCGATTTCAACATACTTGCCGGAAACTCTTTGATTGGAATTCTAAAGGTTGATGAAATGAGTTTCGATAAACTCACGGTCGGCGATCAACCAAGTCTGCTTTCTGCCGAATTGTCGCGGAATTATAAGCAGATTCTCGAAGACAAAAGCAAGTCGATTGAGCAATACAAGAACCAAACGTTCGACAAAAGCGAGGTCGGCGGCTTTCTCGATCAGAACACGCGGCTCCTACAGCTTCGCGAACATATTGAGAAAATTCGAAAGGATTCGTATGAAAAGCTTAATCAGTTATTACTTGGCGATTTCAACGACTTCAAGATCAAATTCGAGCAGGCGACTTGGGACGAAGAGAAAAAAAAGGACGGTAAACCGAAGAAGCGGGACTTGCTGATAGAAGATATTGAGGCTCTTCATCCATTTCATTGGGGTTATGAATTCGATGAGATCCTAAATAGTAATGGCGGATTTGACGCGATTATCACGAATCCACCTTGGGAAACGTTCAAACCACAGTCCAAAGAGTTCTTTGCTGAATATTCTGACCTTGTTTCCGCAAACAAGATGAATATTAAGGACTTTGAAAAAAAGAAAGCCGAGTTACTCGAAAATAGAGATATCCAGGCGGCATGGCTCGCGTTCCAAAGTCGCTTTCCTTATGTAAGTTCATACTATCGCCAAGCTGACCAGTACGAGAATCAGATTTCCGTCGTCAACGGTAAGAAGCAGGGTACAGACATCAACCTTTATAAACTCTTTACTGAACAGTGCTTCAATTTACTCGGTAAAGGCGGACGTTGCGGCATAATTATTCAAAGCGGGATCTATACTGATTTGGGGACAAAGCAGTTGCGAGTGATGCTTTTCGAGCAGTGTCAGATCCAATCAATGTTTGGCTTTTCTAACGAGAGGTTTCTTTTCGAAAATGTGCATCACGCTCAAAAGTTCTGCATTTTGGTTTTTGAGAAAGGCGGGGACACTTCCGAATTTGATGCGGCGTTTAGGATCAATCCGAGGGAGGCCGTAGGAAAAGATTTACTCGAACAATTTCTCAATTCCGCGGATCATCACATCAGAATCCCGGTGAGTTTGATCCGACAACTCTCGCCGGATGCCCTGGCCGTAATGGAATTCAAGGGAGACACTGATGTCAGGATCTCAAAGAAATTGCTCCGCATTCCGTTTCTTTCCGAATCGCTAGATCAGCCTTGGACTATTAGTCTCTGTCAAGAACTACATATGACTAACGATAGTTACCTTTTCGAATTGGCTCCAGCTTCCGGCAGAAGTCCTCTAATCCAAGGCGGCATGTTTCACCAATTCAACCACGATTTTGCCCAACCGAAATATTGGATCGATATTAACGCCGGTCGAAAGAATATTCTCGGTAGAACGTCGGACAATGGGCAACTGCTTGCCTATGAGAAATATCGGTTTGTCCACCGCCGAATTGCTTCTGCCACGAATGAACGCAGTGCGATTGCGTGTGTCCTTCCACCCAACCACTTTTGCGCCGATACCGCTCAGACAGTGAGGAATTTGGTGTCTGAGTCAACAACGCTTTACTTTACCGCTCTCTTCAATTCGTTTGTTGTAGATTGGGAAATCAGACAACGGATTACGTCTCATCTCGATATGCACTTCGTCTATAGCATGCGCATTCCGCGCTTAACTGAAAGTGACTTGGCGTTCAACCCGATTGTCGAAAGGGCCGCGAAGCTTATTTGCACAACGTCCGAATTCGATGATCTCGCGGCCGAGGTCAGCCTCGGAAGCCACAAGAACGGTGTCACCGACCCGATCGAGCGACAAAAACTCCGCGCCGAGCTTGACGCCATCATCGCCCATCTCTACGGCCTGACCGACGAAGAATTCGCATACATCTTAACAACCTTCCCGCTCGTCTCCGAGGACATCAAACAAGCCACGCTTGTGGCATTTCGAACCATCGAGCAGTGGAATGGACATTGAGACGTTTATTAAAAAAGGCCATTGTAAAAGCGACAATCAAAGCCTGACCTTAGTATTTATATGAGATCGGACATAGAACAAATTCGGCACGAAAGCACTGGACATCTTTTGAAAATACTGGTCTTGCGGAGCGCAATGGATCTTACTTACAGAACAAGCAAAGCGGGCATTGATACGCTGTTACTTGCCGAGGCAATTGACATCGAGAAGCAATCATTCCGACTTGCGTTTTTCGACCCGTTTTATAACCTAGTCGCTCAGCGATTTGACCAAAGTTTCACGAACGTAGATTTTCATCTTTTACCGTTTAGCAAGGACAAAAGAAGCCACGCATCATTCTTGGCCCAACTCTGGAAAGACTATTTCATCTGCGAGATCGACTCGATCATCGCCGCCGAACCTTCGTTTGCGATAAGGGTTATCGAAATGGTCGTCAACGCAGACCTTGGCTGGGAAAACGGTTCGATAATTGCCCGCATCGTTACCGAGCGATATAGCAGCGACTCAACCAAGCCGGACCCCATAGACAACTTAGGTGACGAAACAGTAATCACTGCTTGAAACGCAGCGATTATCAAGCCGAATTTGATTTAGGATTATGCCCAATGAGTTTAAGATAATCGAACTCGACGACGATGTTCCGAGAGTCTCGGAGCAAATGGGTACTAAACCGAAGTTTTGGTATTTTGATGACACTTACGGTTATTGCCTTTACAAAGAGGGACATGCCAACACCGGCGAAGACTGGGCCGAAAAGGTTGCGGCGGAATTATGTGAATTGCTCGATATTCCCCATGCCGTTTACAAACTGGCAGTTTGGCGGGGTAAGAACGGGGTTATTACTCCGAATTTCGTTGGCGAACGCGAGGCGCTGGTTCCGGGCAATGAATTATTGTTTCAACGCGATCCCGAATATCCGAAGCAAAAACGATTCAAAGCTAAAAAGCACACGATACAAACTATTTTCGACATCTTTGAACCGCTTCATGTTCAGCTTCCAAAAGAACCGACCCCGCCGGAAATCACAACCGCGCAGCAGGTTTTTCTTGGCTATCTGATGCTCGACGCCTGGATCGCAAACACCGACCGGCACCACGAGAATTGGGCATTGATTCAGCACGGCGAAAACGGTGAATCTTCGAAACGGCTGGCACCGACGCACGACCACGCTGCCAGCTTCGGGGCAATCATTTCCGAAGACGAGAGACGGAAGCGGATGACAACCAAAGATCGAGGCTACGCCATAGAATCCTGGGCGAGTAGGGGTCGCTCAGCGCTTTTTCTAAGTGAATCCGATACCAACCCTTTATCGCTGATCGAAGCCTTTGAGACGGCATCGTCGTTTAATCCTGATGCCGCAAACGTATGGCTCGGCAAGCTCGAAAATGTTACCATCGAAATGGTAGAGGAAATTTTCGAGAGATTGCCGGAAGATCGAATTACGGACGAATCAAAGCAATTTGCGATACGTGTTTTGGAGATCAATCGAAATCGTTTACTTGAACTTAGGACGACATGAAAAGGCTTTTTCTTACATGGCAAGATAAGGAATCCCGAAAATGGTATCCGGTCGGCGAACTACAGTTTAACGACGGTGTGTATCGTTTTTTCTATCTCAAGGGAGCCGAGGACGCTAAGAGCAAGGCAAACTTCCAGCCGCTTGTCTCTTTCCCGGATTTTCGTGAAGTTTACGAGTCTTCCGACCTTTTTCCGATGTTCAGTAATCGGGTAATGCCGCGTTCTAGGCCCGACTATCAACAAGTCATTGAGTTTCTTGCACTGCAGGAATCCGACAACGACCCTCTCGCCTTTCTAGCCCGCACAGGCGGAGCCAAGGTTACGGATCAGTTCGAAATTTTTTGTTTTCCTGAATTGGATAGTAACAGCGAATACCACCTAAATTTTTTCGCGCATGGCTTACGGTATTTACCGTCGTCGTCGATTGAACGTATTTCAAAAATGCAGAGTGGCGATCAAATCTTTGTTGCTCTCGATTTACAGAATTCGTTTGAAAAGAACGCTCTGTTGCTTCACACCAAGGACAATTACGTTGTTGGCTATTGTCCAAGCTACCTGTTGGACGATTTGGCGGAATATGTTCCGGGTAGTTTCGATTTTGAGGTAATGGTTGAACGAGTAAATAATGGTTCGTCCCCCTTACAATTTCGCCTATTATGCCGTATTGTCTTTCCGCAAACCTCTCATCACCGCCCGTTTACGAGTAAGGCTTATTCTCCGGTAGTTAGTACACTTACCACCCTTCACGATCCAACTACGGAATTGGCGTAATCGTTGTTCCCATGAAACAGACCGAATCAATCTGTACAACGATGAAGGAGGTGAACGAGGCGTTCACAAACTCGGGCTTTCCGCGAAGATGATCGACTCGCTGGAGTTCGACAAACAGAGCTTTCTAAAACAGGTTGCGGAGCAAATCAAAGCCTAAATGACACCGACCAAACCAGTGCCCGACCCTATCGAAGGTCTGATGATCTGCGGCGGGGAACTGACCCCGAAGGACTACGAGCCGCACGAGGGATTGAAGGAAGCATTGTTCGGGAAGCCGACACCGGCGATTACGACAGACTCGCCCGACTCCGACAAACCGACCTTGCCGGACGAGAAGGCAACCAAAGCCTGATCTTTCCGAAAGAGCGGTCCTACATCGGATCATAAGGCCGGAGATAAAGACCTTGCTTGGATCGGGCCGCTAACGTGGCTCCTATAAACGGACAAAATCGACTTTAGGAAGTTTAAGAGATTCTCTTTCTTCGCGTTCGGATTTTCGATTTCATTATTGGTTTTATCTGAACTGATTTCTCGATACATCGCTAATTCCTCTTCGAAGTGCCGCTCAGATTTTTACGACGCTCGTGCCGGCAACAATAGTATTTGGTGGGCCCTAGCCATCCTGGCCAAAGGCAGCACTTAAAGCTGCGAGGTCAAGTCTGATCCCTTGCGTCTCACTTTGAGCAAACTTCAGCCAGTCCAAACTATCTCTCTCGGTATGCAAATTACCCTCGGCCGATGTTTTCTCCCGAATAATACGCTTTATCACTCGCAAGCGCTCAGCACGAGAGGCAATGCCGACCATAAGCGAAAGTCGATCAACTTCGGCCGCGAACTCCGTGTCGGCCATCCATCGCTGCATCGTTCTTTCTGATTTGCCAATTTCTGCTGCAACGTGTTGATACGTATATCCTTCCGCCACGAGAACCGCGGCCTGCGATCTTTCCGAAGTCCACTGAAAACCCGCCATTTTCCCGACATTATCTTTCATTCTTGTCATCGTCATTGTTTATCCAGTTCTGCTCCGAATTTCCTTCAATGCGCAACCGTTCGTTGCCTGTTACTTGTTTAAGAAAGTCCTCTTCCTCTTCCGAAAGCTTGGGCAGTATGACGCGGGTTTGTATATCAAATATGCGGTCGTGTTCGGTATCGTAAATGGGTTTACCTAATGCCCTATTCAGCATCGAATCAATCGCCTTGTTGTCGGGCGGAACATGTACCACATTGTAAAATCGTTTTCCAACGATACCGCTACTACCGCCGTTTTCGTCTAGCACTTCCTTGATTTCATCCGGATCTGTGACCAAGGTATGAATGCGTTTAACCTTGCCACGTTTATCTTCGTCTTCATCTATCCGAAAAATGCGAATAGATCCTACCGCCAGGGAAAATTGCGCGTTAAATAACGCATCGGCTTGCCCCATTACCCGCTGGTTAAATTCCGCCTGAACTCCTAGGCGTTCGAGTGTTTTCGAGTTCGGCTTGCCTTTTGGTCTTCCTGCATTTCGTCGTTTGCCACCGTGCCTCATAATTTGATTAGTTTTTCAAGATTTCAAAATCAAGATATCGCAATTCGCAACTATCGCCGCCCGGCTAAACCTATGGACGGTGGCGTCACAATGATTTGGACATTGGTCACTGATCGGTCATAAGTCTACGCTGCCGCGGCGAAGTCATCGACGACCACTCCGCAGTTACCGCAATCGCGTCCGACGACACCCATTGTTCCGCATTTACACCGGGACCTAATAGATAGACTTCTGCCGACTTCTTCGGTCGCTATGCGTTCCGCATCCGCCTCGCTCAAGCCGCCGTCAAACATCATTATTGCGATGCGTTCCTGAAGGACCGTGTCATAATCTTCGCGCTCGGACGGCGTGAGAGATTCGATATTAAATTTCAAACTACGTCCTAATTGACTAGTGCCAAAAGGTGTCATATCTCTCTTTTGGTAGTTTTGGCACCTTTTGGCACCTTCCATTACGGACACCGTTTGTTTTTCAAGTGCGCCATTTGTCCCGCTTTGCGTCGCCTTTAGTCTGTCATTCCACTTCATCGCATACCTCAATTTGAATCGCCGGGTGAACGTAGTATTTCGTGGTCGGCCTGGTCTCACCACTGTCGATCGTTTTCAGATAGCCGTAATCTATCAGCAAGGTTAAAACGTCCTGTATCATCTCGCCTGACTGAAGGCCGCTCCAATGTTTA
>MWWI01000137.1_pt1 | contig 16632 bp, 27 predicted proteins | sample 1047321 | NCBI WGS metagenome assembly MWWI01 (sample SAMN06349966, study PRJNA376086) | soil metagenome | isolation source: FI-1 sample Antarctic (ecotone) soil | place: Antarctica | reverse complement strand
TGGCGCGGTCGTGGGCCGTGCTGGGCCGCTCAGCATGTCATGTCGTGATCCACTTGCTTGGCTTTGCTTCGATTTAGGAAACATCTCAGTACACTTCGTTCTTATCTCCTTCGTTCGCGCGGCTATGCTGCAGCTTCCAGACAGCAACAAAGTAGCACACTACACCTGCTACTACACAAGCCCAGCACAAGAGCTCGAGCGCAATGATCGTTCCTCGCCAGCCATAATGCGGCGAATTAGCGAAGTGCCAGGGGAACCCGCCTGCCCAGAATGTGTAGACCCGGAAGAGGAAGAGACTGCTTACTGTGTAGAGCACGAGCGTTGCGCGAAAACCAAGCGCAACCACCCAAGGCATGAGCCAGGCGAGGTATTGCACACCAAAAGCCGGACTGAGGGCCAAGAAGAGAAAGACTACCAGACCACATTGAACGAAAAGCGCGGGCTTCCTCCCCGTCGGGCGGTTCATCCAGGCCACTATCGCGACAATGCTGACCAAGATGAGAAGTCTTCCAAGATCGGCGTAGGCTCCATGCTCAAGTTCGGCCCAGGTGGCTCCAGGATTGGCCTTTGCAGCACGGAGCACGAAGAGCCGCGAGATCCCCCACTGCCCATAATTTCCCGAGTACGCGAACACTTGGCGCAGGATCAATCGAGGCACCTGAAGCAGGTAGGGCATGGCCCCAATGCACCAGGTCGCTACGACTGCCACGCAAAGCGATAAGCGCGCACGCCACGTCGATAGGGAGAATACTATGGCTGGGATAAAGATGAGCGGGACTATCTTAAGGCTAAGTGCTATGCCTAATGCAACACCAGCACCGACGACCGAGATACGCTGATCGATGAGATAGATAGCGAGTACCACGAAGCAAATCATAGCTGGATCAGTATTGCCGTGAAACCCGGAGATCATGATCAGTGGTGGCGCACCAGCTAAGAGGAGGAGCGCCGCTAGCCGCCCATGCTGGTCCAGTCGAGGGGGTAAGATCTTCCAGACCAAGACGACAGTAGCAAGGTCAGCGAGGATAGCAGGCAGGCGTAGCCAGAAAGGGAGGGGAAGACCGGTGCGATGTGTGAGGCTCACCAGAAGTTGAAGCACATGAACCATGAAAGGAGGATGATTGAAGAGTACCTCGCGGCGGTAGAGCTCAGCACCGCCGACTTGCTGTGCGGTGGTGGCAAAACGCTCCCAGGTGGGAACATCGTTGGTGCCGATAGTGGTGGAGGCAAGCCACAGTTTGAGTGCGAGGGTCAGAAGCGCTGCAATGCCACTCCAGACCAACCAAGGCCTGTGGCTGCGTAAGCTTATGTGTGGAGCTTGCGGTGATGGTAAATGAACCATGGTATATCCAAGAACGTGCGGTGTGGCGAGCAGCGAACTCTCTCCATGCGTATGTGTCAGAACTGCCAAATGGAGGGAAGCTCCGAACTCCTGCTGGCCTCGGTGTTTCCACTAGTATAACGGCTGTGGAAGTTGACGCCCCCTTGGTACATAGTCACCCGGTCTAAACTGGTAGTTTCAGGTCCATCCCGCATATCTTAGGGCACCTGCTTCAGCGCCCGGTCCTGCGCTTGCTCTATCTATCACATCGTATTGAGCAGCCGCCGGAGGTCTTCAACAGTGGGTTCGTTTGGCATAGTTTTTCTCGCCACAGCAATAGTATGTCGGGGGAATAGATGAATGAATACATCAAGGCTGCTACGGGCTCACTATGGCAGCCGGCGTGTGCCCTCAGTCGCCACGTCACTCGCCACCTGAATCGCCACGTCAGCCGCCATTTTTGCATGGCCGTTGTGTGCCGAAGAGGGGTGCTATTACTCATGTGAACATGCCTTCACTGGTGTGGTGACACAACTCGTCACACCTTCCGTGGCCGGCCTGGTGGACGCTCGAAGCCCGTACGCGGTCCCTTCTGGCGCTTGCGGTGGGCCTTCACACGCAGCGCATTCAGTGCCCGCTGGGCTTCGGTGTGGTGGGCAGCACAGTAGCGCGGCACCTGCCCTGGCCCATGCTCCTCAGTAACCTCATGGCTGCCATGCTCACACCAGAACGTGATTGGCTTCTTCTGTCGAGTGCCCATTACATATTAAGCCCGATTTCGTACCCAATTCTACACCAGGCGTGCCAGCATGCCGCTGTGACCGCGTGGGACGGCTCAGGAGGGCGGTGCATCATCAGTTGCCTAGTAGTCCTGGAGATAGCAGTGCCTATCCTGGCAGACCCATTGCGGATAGACCATGAGGCGCCGCGCCGAGGTATATACTCCAGTCTTGGTGCGCGAATGGCGGATTAGCCAGACTGCAAAGGTTTTTTCGACAAGGCCACTCTCGTTCCTACACAGACCCGGGAAGAGATGGGGGCATTGGGCAAATTCAGAGGTGCCAGCGATCAGTTGAACTGGGCCGAGGTCGAGGTTGATTGACCATGCAGGACTAATGCGGTGTTGAAGAACCCCATTGGTTAGTCCACACATTACCACGAGCACAAAGAGTCCAGTTCCCAATGGTAGCCATCGGATAACACGAGTCTGTAGAGAGCGTGGTGCCTGATCATGCATAGCGGCAGTGCTCCTTCGCAATGTTCTGTAGCATACACCAGCCTACGCCAGCATGCCCGCAGCGCCACACCAGTCGCCTCAGGACGCACAAAGACGCCCCAGCCGAAGCAAGGGCGCCAAGTGGGTCTGTGGATATTGGAGGGCTACTTGCCAACGGTCACATAGTCCGTAAATACACCTCCCTCGAATAAAGGTGTCGTGAGGTAGTTACTGAGGTTGTCGAACGTGGGTGAACTCGTGTCATACCACTTCTGAAGTTCGGGTGAGAATGGCCGCCCATCGCCTGGTATATCGCGGTCGCGCGTCTCGACACTCTCAATCTCGAAGATGAACAGATACTTGTCAACGTTCTCGCCCCGATCACCTTTGACGATTGATGCCTCCCAGCCTGCCAGCTTTGGTAGCGCATTGAATTCGTCGCTAACGATTCGCTCGAACTTCGCTGCATCCGCACCGGGTTTAAGTTCGAGATGGTGGATACCGAAGACCTTGGCCATGGGGACCTCCTACATACGAAGAGACGCCCCCAGCATACACCAGGGGCGCGCCTGCCGATAGTCCGCAATTTGAGATTATCGGGCTTCCTTCAGATGGGCTGCCCGCTCGGCGATGGTCTCCGGATCGGCCTGAAAGCTCAGCTCGCTCTCTGTCTGCCGGGCCGCGTTCTGTGCCTCCAGGAGGGCCACAGCCGCCGGCGAGCGCATGAACATGCCCAGGGCGTAGGCTTCGCGCGGCTCCATCCGTACCAGGCCCAGCGCCGTACTGCTTAGGTCTAACGCGCCGTCGGGCCGCAGCTCGCAGATCAGACCGTCGATCGTGTGGTTGACGGCGAGGGGCACATGCTCCAGTGATGTGACGTCGCTCTTCTTTGCCTCTCGCTCTGCCTGTACGACCCGTACGCCCGTCGCAAAGATGTCTCCCCAGAACTTCATCATCGCCACGGCCTGCCGCTTGTCGAGCTCAACGATAGGACCATCATCATTGAGATCGCCATAGGCGAGATTGCCATCAGCATCCATGACAAATTTGAAGCCGTCGAACTCGCCTTCCCAGACAACCTTTGCCTCTTCCCTACGGCGCGGGGCCGAGGCATCCAACGCGGCGATCTGTGACGCCACAACCTTGTGATAGCGCGCAACAAGTCGGCCAACCTCACCGCCCTCGGCGATGGCGATGCTGTCCAGCTCGCGCCGGAGCTGATGCCGGTTAACGTCCATGTCAGGGTTTGCGAGCGCGGCGTCGAGCTTGGCGTTGAGTTCCTGCAACGTCTTGGCGGCTGTGGGTGTACCATTGGTGGTGGTCATGATTGTTCGTTCCTTCGTGACTGCTTGGCCCGCTGGGAGGAGTGCCCAGCGGGCTGCTGTTTGCTTCGGCGCGTACCCGGCGCCGGCGGGCCGTCATACAGAACATTTGTACACATATTATGTACATTTGGGGATAAACCGACATCGGCTGTAGACTGGTGCTCCCGGTGGCTGGGGCTTCGGGGAAGTTGCTCCCAGTTGCCGGGGCACCATTTTTGCTTACTCATGCGTTTCCCGGTGGCTGGAGGTTCGTCGTAGTTTCTCCCAGCTGCCGGGGCACACGTTCTGCTGAACCTTCAGTGCCCGGTGGCTGGGGTTAGCCACACTTTCCTTGGCTGCCGGGCTATCCCGCTTGCCTCACCTCCTCTCGTAGTACCGTTTGCACTCCGGACTTGTAGGTCTTCACTGCAACGAGCGCGTGGATTAGAGTTCCTTCATACCACTCTTCACAACTAGGCAGGGCGCTGAAGATCCACAATGGCGTGGGCTCAGCGCCCTTTCTACCCTCACGCCGTCTGCACCACACTGATCAGCGACCATTGCGCCTCAGCCGCGTGCTGATTCCAGTCATGGGCATACACCACAAGCCCGCGTAGCTCGACCGTGGCGCGCTCCAGGGCGACCGGGAGGGGGATACCTTCAACTGCTGCGATCTCTTTGGCCAGGTCGAGCAGCTCAACCTCATAGCGGCTCATGCGAACAACTCATCAGCTGCGGCTTGCAATTCGGCCATGGTGGGCTTGCTATCCTCGAACGGGCGCGCCGGCGCATCCTGGTACCCGTTCGTCGTGGCAGCCGTGTACGTCATCTCAGCAGCCTTGCAGAGGAGACGCCATGCTGCTTTATGCCAGCATGGCTTACCTGCCTTCCCAGCGTGGCAGGGGCAGCCCTGGGCATCGACGGTATAGCGGGCGGCGCTGGTGGCACTCCGGATGATCAGGATCTCCCCATCGAATTGCCACGGGCACGCCTCGAGGTTCAAGGCCGCGCGGTTGATCGCGTTGATCCATGCCTGATGCTTGGCAGCTTCGGTGCGAGCGGCCGCGAGGGCCAGGGCGACGGTGGAGCGGTTGACGAGGGCGGTTACACTTGCGTTTGCCATGGGAGGTGAGTCTCCTTTGGTATGGCCTGTCGGATCTAGAACATCCGGCGGGCCGCTTTATTGATATGAATATCATATCATACTATTGATATGCTGTCAATAGTATGGTAATATCATTCTATTATCACTGGAGTGAGTATGCCCGCCACAGACGAGAAGAACTACGCGCTACGGTTGCCACTGTCGCTTTTTGAAAAAATCGTGGATCTGGCCGATGCAGACCGGCGGTCGATCAATGCCGAGATTGCGGTGCTCCTTGAGGAAGCAATCGCCGCGCGAAAGACAGAAGAGCGCACTGCTAGCTAGCCGGCAATGACCAACAGCCAGGCCGATACCGGGCTCTCCCTTACCGATGCGGCCGCGCAGCTCGGCATCTCTGAGCGCACTATGCTTCGACGCATCAAAGACGGCACGGTCGACGGCAGGAAGGTAGGCGAAGGGCGCGGTGGCGTGTGGCGTATCTATCTGAGCGTGTCTGACAGTCAGCCGGCACCCGTGTCAGACAGTCCGACAAACGCACCCGGCACGCTGAGTGACAGTCCGACAGATGAACACGGCAATGTGTCTGCCAGTGTGTCAGACAGTCAGACACAGCCGGCACCGGAGATGATCAGAATGGTTGAGCTGGTCGACAAGCTCCAGGCGCAGAATCAGCAGCTCGCCGGCCAACTCGGCTTTACCCAGGCCAAGCTACAGGAGGCAGAGCGGACTGTGGCACTACTGATGGCTCCGAAGGACGAACCCGCGCCCGAGCCGCCGGCAGAACTGGAGCGGCGGCCGTGGTGGAAGCGGTGGATAGGGTGACGATGTGAGCGACGAAGCGCTAAGGAATGGCGAAGCAAGAGAGCCAGACGTGTTTGCAGTAGCATTCCCATTTCCTGCTATTGACGCCCTGATGTATGAGATCCTCCGGCAGAGTAACCCCCTATTCAATGGAAGGCTCGAAACTCGCCGCCTCCAGGTCACAATTGGGAGTGTGGTGTATGAGGTCAAGCTTCGGATCAATAGCGATACCCTCATAGCACTCGGGACAATATTCATATATATGCTTGATGAGCGTCTTACTTCTATTGAAACTGAGGTGAATGGTCATCTGCCCGAGCAAGTATTCTCTGGCGCTGCATCCGCGATAAACACGTTCGTCTCGGTGGCTATTGGCGAACTTATGGATCGTCGAACTGCTGCCCTAGAACGCATTGAAACCCTCGGTCATCCGATCGTACCTCACGGCAGGATGAGCGAAGAGGATATTGATGCGTTTCTTAGTGCCTTCCCTCAGCCTCCTCAGAAGCCGCTTGGTAGACGCCCTAATGAAGATAACCAGTGGGCACGAGGTGAGATCCAAAAGGGTCGAGATCGAGCTGAGGTGTTCGCTGAGTATCTCAACAGGCAGGAGGTGGATCGGGATGATGTAGACGAAGTTGAAAAGGCGAGGGACCGCTTCAGAAAGGCTCTTCGACGGAAGGAAGGAAATAAATAATACGTCCCTTGCTTTATTTCTTGCCACCACCTATAGTAACCCTAGAGGGAAAAAGTAGCGAGAGAATGATCCAAGAAAACGCAAACGACGCCCAGCCTGACAAGACTTTACGGGCGTCGTCTACTGAAGATAGAGCCCCTCGACAAGGCTCGCACCGTTTTCTTGATTCTATCACAGGTTGCAAGAGGCAACCAAGTATCTAGCTAGCGAAAACCGGGCTCATCTTCAAGCCCTATTCATAGAACCCGTGCAGGTGCGTTGTCGGCGCACCATCCGCACGGGTTCTGTTTATATCAAGTGTTTGGTGGGAACTGGCCCATTAAACCAAAATCCCAGCGCAGTGGCTGGGACATTCGGCGAGCGGCGGCTCATACTTGGTACGGCAATTCCAAGTATACGCCATGACCGCTCCTATCGCAAGAGGGAGTCTTATGGAAACTTGGAGAACAGCGGACACACCGAAGACGGTCGAACAGGACCGACACAGCAAGCCCCTCGATACCCTACTCATTGCCGTCGGCGAAGCTCAGTGCGGCACATGCCAAGCCATTCTTCATATGCTGAAGGCTCATCTTGAAATCAGCATCCCGGCATGGCCGAAAGGCGGTGCGCGATGACCACTGTTACCTTTGCGCAGCCACGCATCACCCACGAGCCTACGATCCCCATCGCCCTCTGCGTCCTTGAGCACCGCGGCGAACAACGCTCGTGGCGCGTACTCACCTGCCCGCTCTGTGGCGCCACTGGGAAAAAGGCACACCGACATGGGGCAGGCCTCCCAGGTGAAGACCCACGGCGCTACCTGTCGCATCGATCGGCACATTGCACGCTGGGAGAGTTGAGGCGGCTGGGCGTCGCCAGTAACGCACACGGCTACATTTTGCAGGAGGCGTCATGAGTAATCGACGAAAGACTCGTGGTCGCCCTGTGCCTCCACATGCGCAGCTCAAGCCAGGCGTGTATATCCTGAACATCCAACACGATGACGGCTGCCCAACGATCAGGACCCAGCGCGTCACGGATTGCACCTGCTCTGAGGTTATGGAGCGCGTAGTTGACGCCAAGACATATGTCAAACAGATGCAGAAGGGCGGTGCACAATGAGCAATGCGAACGTCTATCTTGCGCCGCAACACGAGGCGAAACTTCGATCTTCTCACATCGATCCGACTGTAGCAGCCGAGCGAGCCTACTACTCGATTACCGACCTCACCGCCTTGCGGACGCTCGGGTTCTCAAAGAACACCGTCCCGCCTGCGCTTGCTATTCCGATGTACGACTATGCTGGCCAGCAGATGACGATCGTCCGCCCAGACTCCCCACGCATAAAGGACGGCAAGCCAGTCAAGTACGATCGGTCTGGTGGCCAGCGCAACATCATCGACATTCACCCGCGTATCCGGCCCCTTCTACAGAACCCTAAGGAGCCACTCTGGATCACTGAGGCGCCGCTGAAGGCTGATGCACTGATTAGTCAGGGCCAGAACGCCGTCGGTGGCGTTGGCTGTTGGTTCTTTCGTACCAAGTCACTGAGTGGTGGGAAAGTCATTCTTCCTGACTTCCAGCATATCGCATGGAACGGACGCGACGTCCGGATCGTATTCGATAGCGACGTTTCTATGAATGCGAATGTTGCACTCGCTGAGCGTCGATTGGCGCTCTACCTCGTCGGTCAGGGCGCGAACGTCAGGTGTGCCCGGCTGCCCATGTATCCCGACGGAAGCAAGATGGGCGTTGATGACTATTTTGCTACGGGAAAGACCGTCACAGACCTTATGCAGTTGCTGGTGCCCTTTGCCGATCGTGCCTCGCGGGACTGGACATCAGAAGAGGCAATTAGTGCTCTCAGTCAACTCGGCTATTCCTTCCAGATGAACACGACAACGGACGCCGTAGAGGTCAACGGCAAGCCGATCACGGATGCCGTGCGAGCCCGCATGCTTTCACAGATGCGCGACCTCGGCTTCAAGAGCGCCGATGCAATTGAGAATGCCTATACCTCGGAGGCTTCCGACTTTGCCTACCATCCGGTGCAAGATTGGATGAACAGCCTCACATGGGATGGGAAGGACCGCATTCTCGACTTGACGACCTACTTCCGCGACACACACGGCATGGTCACTGATCGGGATGGAAAGCGCCGTACTGTTTTTGACCTCTATCTTCGTCGCTGGATGGTCGGCGCTGTGGCAAAGGTATACCGGGCCGAGCAGAACATGATGCTCGTGCTGGATGGACCGCAGCGCCTCGGCAAGTCCTACTTTTCGAGCTGGCTATGCTCACCTCTTCCTGAGTACTTCATCGAGGCGCCCATCCGGCCGGATGACAAAGACTACCGCATTCGCCTCGTCGAAAAGTTCATCTGGGAAGTGGCCGAGCTCGACGCAACCACGCGCCGGCAGGACGTCAGCGCGTTGAAGTCATTCATTACTGAGCGCACTGTGACCGTGCGCAAGCCCTACGGGCATCACGACGTCACGAAGCCGGCAATGGCAAGTCTGATCGGAACGATCAATAACAGCGGCGGTTTCCTGGCCGATCCAACCGGCAGCAGCCGCTTCTTAGTCGTGACTCTTGAAAAGATCAGCTTCGACTATGCCAAGGAGATAGATATCGCCCAGCTATGGGCCCAGGCCGTCGCGCTGTACCGCGCGGGCCAGCCATGGGCATTGTCAGCAGACGAGCGTACGCAACAGGACGCGATCAATGAAGCCTATCGGCTCGATGACCCGTTTGTCGGTGTGTTGGCCTCACATTTTTTCTTAGACGTGAATGAGTGGTTACCAAGCAACACAATTGTTGAAGTGTTGGCCGAGAAGGGCTACCGCGTCTCGCCAAATGCGCTGGGCGCGGCTGCGCGAGAGCTTGGATTGATACGCGGGAAGCGGCGAGTTGGGGGGAGGTCCGTGAATGGGTTTCACGGCATTCAGGAAAAGTAGTGTGTCCAGCGTGTCCAGCGTGTCCAGCACTTTTAATATAGAGCTATTACAGGGTCACACACTGACCCTGGAGGGGTACTTAATAGGAAAGCGGTGGATCAGGTGGACACGCTGGACACACCCAGGAGTGCAATATGAAAGCTGATCTCGAGCCAATGACTACCCTCGACGACAACGAATGGCGCTGCTACAAACGCGCAACGCGCAACCTACGCCACAAGCAACGCATGGAGCGCACGAGCGAGGCTGAACCGCTGGCCTGGTTGCGCGCGGTGGACTGGAATGACGACGGCGATCCGGTGTTGGACATAAGCGACAATTTGTCGGTTTTGCCTGTGGAGCTGGTCGCATGAGGAACGCCGATGCAACAGATGTACGCCGATCTGCTGGCCGCGATCGCGCGACAAGCGGTGATCGATTACCACGCGGAGTATCACCATCCGGGGATTCCGGATGCAACGAGATTCTTGGAAGCCGCCGGCCTCCTGGAGCAAACGATCAAGGCTGGCCCGGTACGACGGGCAGCACGCAACAGAAAGGGCACAGCACATGACAACCATTCATCCCTCAAGTCGGCTCGGCCAACTTCAGGCCAAGCTTGAAGACGCCCGAACGGCCCACCAGGCCACGACGGATCACCTTGCTACGCTGCAAAGTGAGGCAGGCGATCTTGACCGTTGGATAGAGGCGGCTGGCCTTGATACGGCGCCGGCCGCCTTTGCCAAGAAGCACGCGCGCCGGATGATCGTCGCCAATGTCATGGCCAGGGCGCGGGTCGACCTGGCGAGCCAGCAGCAGACGTTGGCAGAACTGAAAGAGGAGCTATCGCCGCTCATGGATGCGTATCACTGGAACAGCGGCCGTTTGCCCGTGTTGCTGGATCACACCTCGAATCTGGCGCGCCAGATGACCCTGCGCGATCTTGAAGCGGCAACGCAGTCGATGAAAGCATGGCTACAGGCTTGGACAGAACCGGCGTCCGCTGTAGAGCTTGTGGAGGCGTAACCGATGGATATTAGCGAGGTCGTAGCGGAGGAACTGCGCGTCACGCTCAAGGGCAGCGGCCGCACCCTTCCTCCTGAGGCACTGCTCCAGGTTGGAGCAGCGTTCAAGGCGGCTCGGGCGGTCGTGGGAAGCGATGCGCTCTATGAGACCCTCGTGACCAGGGTAGCGAAACGCCTGACCGGTGAGGGCACGCTTGAGGCAACGCGGGTACGTTCGAGGCAGGCACGAGCAGACCGGCACTTTCGGGCGCGCTTTCCTCAGTACTTTGAAGACCCGAAGTCTGCACCGGTCGACGATACGCCGGTATTCACAATGCGTCACCCTCGGTTCGTTCTATGAATCACTATCAGGAGGCATACCAATGAAGATCTACGACATGGTGGTAGAGGAGTTCCGCGCCGCTCTGGGCGATCGTGCTGAGGATCTGAGCGCGGACGTCTATCAGGCGGTGGGTGACGGCGCTGTAGCCGCCCGAAGAGTGTTGGGAAGCGATGTGCTCTATGAGAACTTCCTCAGCAGGCAGGCCAAGCGGCTCCAAGCGAATGAGGAGGAAGAGGCCGAAGCAGAGCGCAGCCAGCGCCGGCGCTTTTCGCTCCTCAACTACGATGACGATGACAAGCCGGCACGGCCGACTGTCCCGACGAGCCGCTTCTTTGAATGAGGCCGCTCGAATGTTTCGACCCGCTGTGCTGGAGCTCATCCACCTCCAGTATGGCGGTAGTGTGCGGGCGTGTCATACGGCTGGGGCACGCCCTCGCACGTTCTTCGACCCATGTCGGGGGAGTCATCCACCTCCATACTCGACATGGTTAGCCGTAGGGCGGGGTTTGATTTGTTTTCCCCGCCCGTCGGCGCTTCATGAAGACTGAGGGATAGTGCTATGCCGAGGGTCTGTACCATCTGTACCCATGCCGAGCGAGAGGCGATCAACGCGGCCCTCGTGGCGGGTGAGCCGTTTCGCGTCATAGCGCAACGTTTCGCAACATCGCCGGATGCGGTCTATAGACATAAGCAAGAGCATCTTCCGGCTATTATGGTCAAGTCAGAGCAGGCGAAAGAAGTGGCCCACGCTGATACGCTGGTAGGTCAAGTCCAAAACCTTCGCAACAAAGCGATCTCCATCTTGGAGACGGCAGAGAAGGCCGGCGATCTGCGTGTGGCCTTGCTTGGCATTCGCGAGGCGCGGGCCTGCATTGAACTGTTGGCAGAGATGGAAGGCGAGATCAACCGGCGCCCAGTGTTCAACTTCTATATGTCGGCCGAGTGGATCGAAGTGCGCGCGGTGCTGTTGCATGCGCTCGGTGACTTTCCAGAGGCACGCGCAGCGGCTGCGCTGGCATTGCGAGGTGGCGCCAGTGTTTGACCTTGCAACTGACCTCGCATTGGCGCTCGATCCCGTCGGCCTGGCTGAGGAGGTGGGTATCTATCCAGACCGCTGGCAACGGAACGTGCTGAGAAGCGCCAGGCCGCGCATGCTGCTCAACTGTTGCCGGCAGAGTGGGAAGAGCACCACGACGGCGATCCTTGCGTTGCATACGGCCATTTATGAACCGAAGTCACTGACGTTGCTACTCAGCCCGGGTGAGCGGCAATCAAAGGAACTGCTGAAGAAGGTGATGGACGTCTACCGCGCGTTGGATCGTCCGGTTCCGAGTGACACAGAGAACAAGCTCGAACTCGAACTTGAGAACGGCAGCCGCATTGTTGCGCTGCCTGGGAACGAAGGCACGATTAGGGGCTATAGCGGTGTGCGGCTGCTGATCGTGGACGAAGCATCGCGGGTGCCTGACAGCCTGTATGCAACCGTCAGACCAATGCTTGCGGTCTCTGGCGGGCGTCTGGTGGCACTCAGCACGCCCTGGGGGCAGCGTGGCTGGTGGTATGAGGCATGGGAGCGGGGTGGTACGACGTGGGAGCGGGTGCAGATCACGGCGCATGAGTGCCCGCGCATCCCGGCCGCATTCCTCGAGGAAGAGCGCGCGACGCTACCGGACCTGTTCTTCAAGAGTGAATACCTGTGCCTGTTCGTTGATGCGATGGGCCAATACTTTGCCACAGAGGATGTGCTGGGCGCGGTCAGTAGCGACGTTGCTCCGCTCTTTGGGCAACCGTCCATAGTGGAATCGGAGGAAGAATGTCTACCTTTATTCTCGGTCTTGACCTCGGGCAAACGAATGACTACTCAGCATTGATTGTTGCCGAGCAGATCATGCCAGAGCCAGCCACGCCGCCGGCGGATAGGCGTCCGCGCTACGACGTCCGCCATATTGAGCGGTTCCCGTTGGGCACGCCCTACCCGACGATCGTTGATGCGACAGTAGAGACGTTCGAACGGCCGGAGCTGGGCGACAATGTGTCTCTGATCATTGATGGGACTGGCGTGGGGCGGGCGCCGGTCGATATGTTTCGCGACCGCATTGGGAAGCGCGCTCACCCAGTCACGATCACCAGCGGCGATGCAGTGAGCGAGTCTGAGGATGGGTACATCAGAGTGCCTAAACGGGATCTTGTTGGCGTGGTGCAAGTGCTTTTGCAGAGCAAGCGGCTCCGGTTCGCTCAGGGCCTGCAGCTCGTGTCCCTGCTCACCAAGGAGCTCACGAACTTCCACGTAAAGATCGACCTGGACACAGCCCACGACAGCTACGGGGCATGGAGATCGGGGCAGCATGATGACCTGGTGCTTGCGCTGGCCTTGGCTGTGTGGGCAGGTGAGAACCCGGTCTACTTTCGCCCCAAAGGTCTCTATTCGTGGCCCACGATCGTGACGGCACGTATCCCGAGCCGGATCGAGCGCCGCGACTGGCTTGGACGGGATCGAGGGTAAGGAGGAGGGACGTAGAGATAGCCCGCGCGTGTTCCCTCCCTCCTACGCCGTCTGGCGCGGTCGTGGGCCGTGCTGGGCTGCTTTGGTGTACTCGGCCCGCCCTCACCCGGCGGGCTTACATTTGCTAAAAGCAACCAAGGGCCTGGGGTAAACGTAGTATGAATAGGGGACTGTACGAGGTTGACCAATGATGATACGCTAAGAGCGATGAGTAGTCCGCACTATTCCAAGGCACCTATCACTGAGTCGATCCTTGATATACGTGTACAACTTCCAGCAGATGTTGTCCGAGAGGATTTACTGAAGCTTCTTCCGTTGGTTCGACCGCAATACCCTCATATGCAGCTAACAAATCTTTTGCATGGCGAAGTAACGGTTGAGGCAGACGTTGCTCATAGTAGTGCCAGTCAAACGGAATATGGTTGCACTTTTATAAGTGAAAACGGCAAGCAGATATTCCAAGCTCGTCTTGATGGATTTGCGTTCAATCGGCTTGCGCCGTATGAGAGTTGGGAGCCTTTTATCAATGAAGCGCATCGCTGCTGGACATTGTATCGACAAGTAGTAGAGCCAGAGGCGATAACGCGGGTTGCAGTCCGAACAGTAAACCGTCTTAATCTGCCAGGACCACAGCTTGATTTTTCGACCTATCTACGAACACTGCCGGATATTTCGAACGATTTACAACCAGGGGGAGTAAGCACGTATTTCATGCAGCTCCAGATCCCACAGCCAGATATTGATGGGATGCTATTGTTGAATGAAGTGTTCTTGCCAAGTGAAGATCTAGATGGGGAGCCAGATATTCATTCTGTGATCCTCGACATCGACCTTTTTATCGAAGGGGATCTGCAAGACGAGGAGTATATGTGGAGCCTGTTTGATAAACTGCATGCCCGTAGAAACCATGTATTTGAGGCGTGTATCACTGACGAAGCAAGGAGACTTTTCCAATGGTAACACTGCCGATACCTAAGGTTCTGCCAGCGAAGCCGCAAGGACAGGATGGGCAAAAGGTGGATGCGCTTATTAGTGCGTTTCGCCGCAGATTCAATGTCATAGCTCAACGTGTTGCACCGACAAACAGCGAACTGACACATGAGTTCGCTGTGATTGTTTGCGACCTTCAGAATTTGACCCATGATGATGACGAAGGGTGGTTGCGTCCAACGACTTATGCGTTAAAGACAGTCACGGACCTTGTGTCTGAGGCAAGCCAGCAGATGCGGGGACATTTCCCATACGGAGCCGTGTGTTCAGATGGTGAGGGTGGTATTCGTGTCGAATGGGATTCCGGAGACCATAGCGTGCGGCTTGTGGTGCCATCAGTAAAGGGTGGACATTCATATATCTACTATGAATCTGACGATACGTTTGATACTAGTCAGGAAGTATCAGCCTTCAAATTGGCTGGTTGGCTGGACTGGCTGATTAAAGCATGATGGATTCGCCTGACCAAACTCAGGCGAATCGTCCCAGCCTGGCATGTAGCACCATTGTGTACCGAGCGTTTCTCAATCGAAATCATATCAACAAACACACAAAGGCGATTTTGGCAGGTGCATTTCTGCTCCGTCCAAGGGATGAGGCAGATGGTCTGTCCGTTACCCTTGCATCTTCATGTTCAGCCGAGGAATTTAGCAATACCTTCAACCACTGTTTTGGTGTTGCAACGCTCCATGTCGGCCGTATCCGCGATATGGGACTTGATGTGGAACCGGATGAGGATCCTGCATGCCCCGACCATGCATTTATAACCGGTCTCTCACTCCCCCACGAAAATGCTGCATTGGCAGAGCGGATCGCAGGTAAGTTAGCGCGTCATGCTCGACGTGTCCTACCGGTGGACTGAGCGCCCCATGGCGATGTCGCCTGGTGGCGTACAGCACAGCCACAGGGGTTACTCGTGAGGTAAGCACACCCCGACTAGTTCTTGTTTCTGAGCAGACGGAGCGCTTCCCTAATAATCCGTGCCGCGATGGCGGTGGGCTTGGCTCTCTCGGAGTCTGGAACGAGCAGCACAAACTGAACCCGTCGCTCAGCGCGCATCGCGCGGACGCGCACCCACAGCACGCCCTCATGGTCATGGTCGCAGTGGACGGTGTGCCACTCAATATCCGGACCCCTTCTCCGTAAGATGGTGCGGATCTCGGCAGCCTGCTCGCTGATCGCATCCTCGTTCATAGCATTCCCAGCATAGACAACGAAGGATAGCACTCCACCGGGTGCCATGTTCGGCGCGTCCTGGTGTCAGAGAATCGGGTACAGGGGCAATGTTGCATGCACCCGCTTCTATGTTGGCCCAAACCCAACATTCGTGACACCAGGGGCAAAGTAGCAACCTATCAGCAAGCACAACTCCGCCGCAAAGTACGGTTAGGGGGCCAGTTCTGGCCATAGCACCGGTGTTAGCGGTCGAGTAGCCGGGTCCATCCCCCGAAAAACTCAGCCGCTAATGGAACTCCGGTGCTAACATGGCATCGGTGTGGCACTCAATGGCAGATTCATGAACTGGATTCTACGATCTGGCCTGGTCACTTTGCCCCCGGTGTCACGAATGTTGGGTTTGGGCCATGTTGCAATGCAATACCATGCAGCACGTTACGTAGACTTTTTGGCAGACTTTTGAGTAGACTTTTTGGCAAACACTCGGGAGTAGCTGTACAAGGCAGTAGGATGGGGCAGATCTCTCCAGCAGCACTCCGACATCTTTACAGCCTGTCTGAGCGCCCTCCCAGGCCTCTTTCACGCCTATAAATAATGTCCCGTTCAGGAACACGCCTTCTAGGGCATCAGCATGCCTTACCTCGCATGACCCCAGAAACCGAAACGCCAACCGTAACGGGAAACGTAACGCGAACCGTAACCTGTGACAAATTAACTCACAACTGTGAGTTTTGGTGTGACATTTGAGTACCCACCTGTGAGATCCGCATTTGTGGCTGATCATCGCCGCTGACGACCGAAGAGGGGCGATCCAGAGGCGAGAACAGTGTAAAGTGGGGTGAGCGTCAATGAAGGCCTTATCCTAGCGAGCGTGTCACCAGAGGCAAAGTATGACCCCTTATCAGAGATTAATGAACGATCGCACGCCCATGCATGTCTGAGAATGGGCAAAAGAACGGCTGTTCATCGTCTCTGATAATGGATGCTGCCCAAAAACGGAATAGCCAGGACCCTGAGCACGCCATCGAACAGCATGTTCAGACCTATGGCTCCACCGGTTCGGTAGATTGAGCGTTCTACTTTGCCCCTGGTGACACGTTCGCTACCCCAGGGCCTCCTACGCCGTCTGGCGCGGTCGTGGGCCGTGCTGGGCCGCTCAGCATGTCATGTCGTGATCCACTTGCTTGGCTTTGCTTCGATTTAGGAAACATCTCAGTACACTTCGTTCTTATCTCCTTCGTTCGCGCGGCTATG
>MWWI01000136.1_pt1 | contig 16744 bp, 8 predicted proteins | sample 1047321 | NCBI WGS metagenome assembly MWWI01 (sample SAMN06349966, study PRJNA376086) | soil metagenome | isolation source: FI-1 sample Antarctic (ecotone) soil | place: Antarctica | reverse complement strand
CAAACGGAATTGCACCGCAATTGACGGCAATGAATGAACCCTCTGCGCGGCTGCTGCGCTGATGAATTGATTGGGCAACCATCTCTTTGCCGGTTCCCGATTCTCCCGTAATCAGAACGGGAAGATTCGTTACCGCGATGCGCCCGACCATTTTCAGACACTCGACAAATTTCGGGCTTTTTCCGATTAACAGAATGTCCGATACATAACCTTCGGGCGCGGCGGGTAAAGCCGATACTTTTTCACGCGAGCGGGTTCGATGCTGTTCTCGGACAGCTCTGGCAATGTTGAGAATATCGTCAACCGCGAATGGTTCGACCAGGTAATCGTATGCCCCGAAAGCAATTGCGTCGAGTGCGCCGACGGCTGAACCGTGTCCGGTCATCAAAACGAAACGCGCCTCAGCCTGTTTTTCCGAAAATCGCCGCAAAACCGCATAACCGTTAGTTCCGTCAAGATTAACGTCGCAAAAAACCAGCAGCCATTTCTGTTCAGACAACATTTCAAATGCCTGTTCAGCAGTTTTCGCTGTGCCGACGCTCCAATCTTCGGCGGTTAAAATCTTTGCTATAAAATTGCTGTCCAACGGCTCGTCGGCAATTATCAATGCTTGTAAAGACTGTTTCACGACCAAAAGTATATCACGCCGTTCGCCTGACAATTAACTCACGGTTAAATTTCTGAATTAGAAAAACTGACGATAAAACTGCAATATCAAAAACGCCCGTTTTTGCGACAACCCGGCGGCTTCCCGAATTTATCTCCCGACAACGGATATTTCGTCTTAAAACTCTGTCTCACAATCTATGGCGCACTTGTTGTCTTCAGCCTCGACTTATGAAACATCGTTTCCAATACGAAAAAATTAAACTTAAAATAAATCGAACCGGCGCAGTTTCCGCCGGATGAAAATGTTAAAGGGGTTGCGAAACTTCCGCAACCCCAATCCAAATTAACAAAACCCGCATTCAAAGATAAAGCAATTGATTTAACGACTCTTAGCTTTCGGTTTTGCCGGTGTCGGCTTAACTTCCTTTGAACCATTCACCGGAAAGCCGCGTTTGCGCATCAAGGCTTCGATTTTCGGGTCGCGTCCGCGAAAGGCGCGGTAAGCATCAGCCGGGTCAATTGTGTTGCCGACCGAAAAGACATTTTTGCGAAGGCGTTCGGCGACGGCTTTGTCATACGGTCCGCCTGCCTCGACAAACGCATCGTAGGCATCGGCGGAGATGACGTCAGACCAGATGTAGCTGTAATAACCCGCCGAATAGCCGTCGCTTGAAAAGACGTGACCGAACTGCGGCGTGCGGTGGCGCATTACGAGTTCAGACGGCATCCCGAGTTCCGCCAGCGTCTTCCGCTCAAAAGCGTCCGGGTCAATTTTTTGTGAACCGGCAAGGTGCATTTTCATATCAACCAACGCGCTCGATAAATACTCGACCGTCGCAAAACCTTGATTAAAAGCCGAAGCGCGTTCGATGCGTTCAACCAGGTTCTGCGGAATCGGTTTTCCGGTTTGATAATGAACGGCGAATTTTTGGAGAACTTCCGGCGTGGAAATCCAGCGTTCCAAAATCTGCGAAGGAAACTCGACATAATCGGTTGCCACCGATGTTCCCGACAGCGACGGATACGTTACATTCGAGGAAAGACCGTGAAGGGCGTGACCGAATTCGTGAAACAGCGTCGTCGCGTCGTCCCACGAAATAAGCACCGGCTCGCCCGGCTTACCTTTTACAAAATTTGAATTATTGGAAACAATCGTCGTGATGCTGCCGTCCACTCGTTCCTGATTGCGGTAAGCATTCATCCACGCGCCCGAGCTTTTACCTTCCCGCGCAAAAGGGTCGAAATACCACAGACCGACGTGTTTTCCCGTCGCTTTGTCTTTTACTTCCCAAACGCGCACGTCGGGATGATAAACCGGGACATTGCTCGTCGGTGTAAAGTTCAAATTGAAAAGCTCGCCGGCAACCCAGAACATACCTTCGCGCAATTTGTCGAGTTGGAGATATTGCTTTACTTCATTCTGGTCTAAATCATAACGCGCCTTTCTGACCTTTTCGGCGTAATAGCGATAATCCCAAGGCTCGATTTTGATGTTCGCTTTTTCCTTGTCGGCAAGTGCCTGCATATCTGCGACTTCCTCGCGGACGCGGGCGACGGCTGGTTTCCAGACCGCTTCCATCAATTCCATCGTGCGTTCCGGCGTTTTTGCCATTTTGTCATCGAGCCGCCAATGCGCGTGTGTCGGATAGCCGAGCAGTTTGGCACGCTCGGCGCGAAGCTGGAGAATTTCGGTAATGATTGCATTGTTGTCGTGAGCATCGCCGTTGTCGCCGCGGTTGACGAACATCCGCCACGCTTTTTCACGAAGCTCGCGCCGGTCTGAATAAGTCAGAAACGGGTCAATCGAGGAGCGCGTGTTTGTAATTATCCACGCGCCCGGCATTTTCTTTGCCGCCGCTTGCTGAGCCGCCGCATCGCGCAGCGATTGCGGAAGTCCGGCAAGTTCCGCTTCGCTTTTCAGAACGAGAAACTGCTCGCTTTCGTCGGCGAGCTGGTTCTGGCTGAAGCGCGTGAAAAGTCCGGCAAGCTGCTGATTAATCTTCGAGAGACTAACTTTGGTATCCGGCTTAAGTCGCGCTCCGGCACGGACGAAATTCGTGTAGTAAAGCCACGTCAGGCGTTGTTGTTCCGGTGTCAATCGAGTTTTGGCGGGTGAATTATAGACCGCTTCGATGCGCCGGAAGAGGGCTTCGTTCTGACTGATTTTATCCGAAAAGGCAGCCAGTTTAGGATTCATCTCACTCTCAACGAGTTGAAACTCCTGGTTGTTCATTGCCGAACTCCAAACGCCGTAGACGGCTTGGACGCGGTCGAGCGTCCGCCCGGTGCGCTCCATCGCCGCAATCGTGTTCTCGAAAGTCGGCGCGGCGGAGTTATTTGCAATCCGTTCAATCTCGGACAGCTTTTCAGCCATTGCCGATTCGAGTGCCGGTTTGAAATCGGCGACTTTTACGCGGTCAAAGAGCGGTGTGCCGCCGAATGCTCCTTCCCACTTGGCAAGCAACGGATTCTCAGCCGTCGCGGAATTCGCCGTGCTGAATCGTGTGTTTGCAGATTCCATATTGGTATTCAGTCCGAATCTGTCCCCGGCTTGAATTGCCTGCGCCGGAGCCAGACAGGACGACAGTAAAAAGGTTGTCACGATTGATTTAAGATTCATTGTTTTATTTTTCCTCAATTATAAAACTTGCCAAAGATAATTGCGACGTGCATAACCTTGACAAAGCCTGTTTGGAAATCTGATTTTAACGGTTAATCACTTTCACGTCGCGTTCGCTGACGATTCGCCAGCCGCTGCCGGATTTGACCCATTGCAGTTCCTGAAGCACCTCACCGTTGCGACTTCGCTGTCCTTCCCTGATAGCGTATTTTTTCCGAAACCGCATCGTTGCAGTTTTTCCGTCGGGACTGACAGTAATTTCCGGCTTGCCGGTTTTTATGTCAACGGTGTCGGCGCGTTCAAAAATGCGTTTCTTTTCAGCCCGCACCGATTCCGGCGAAGCGTTTCGCGTGCGGTAGTAGGAATTGACCTTCGGCGCGTAATAATTCATTTGCTGCTCGACATTGCGGGAATTCGTAGCAGTAACCCAACGGTTGAGCGATGTGCTTAACTCCGTCTGTGCATTAGTATCGACGGAGACGGTACGCGCGCGCGGATCACCGCGTTCAACTTCTGCGGACACCGGATTTTCAGACACAGCCCGGTCTTCGAGCGGCTTGTTTTGTTTTGCCATCCCATCATTTGCCGTTCTCTCAATTGCAGGGATTTCCTCGCGTCGCGGCGTTATGACAGGCGAATTTTCGATTGCCGCCGGCGCGGATTCTTCCACTTTTGTCACTTCCGATTCCGTCCGGGCGCCGCTCGTATCGAAAGTTGTTTCCGGCGACTGCGATGTCGTCGAAGCGGGCGATGCGTCGGCAACTGTCGGCGGCACGGCGGACGGTTGCTGTTGGCGGTTATACAACAACGCGCCCAGCATAGCGGAGACCAGCAAAGCCAAAATCCCCGCGCCGACAAACAGCGGTCGTCTGGTCGGTACAGGTCGCCTCCGGCTTTCGTTAAGAGAGTTGGCGAAAATCGGCGCGGTTGACTGCGCTCTTCGCGTATCTCTGACATCGGCATCGGGCAAATCAATCACTTCCGGTGCGACTGCCGCAACGACGGAGTTTTTCCTTTTGACGAAAATCGGTGAGGAATCCAGCGCAGCCTCGGCAATCTGTTTTTTCTTGACGACGATTGGCTCGGATTCAAATTTTTTCCTGACGGAAATCGGTTCGGATTCAAAAGAAGCAACGCTCACTTCTTTTTTCCTGATTAAAATCGGTTCTGCCGCAAACGAATCAATCTCAGCTTCTTTTTTCTTGATTCGAATCGGTTCAGATTCGGAAAAAGGAGCAGCTGCATAAATTGCGTGCGCTCTGATTTTCTCGATGGGCGACTGTGCGGCAAGCGGAACCGGCGGTAAAATCGGTTCGGCAATTTCAATGGTCGGCATCTCGCGCGGTTGAATTTTTTCAAGCGGCGTGCTTGATTGTGATGGCAGCTCATTAGATAGCAGCGCGTTACCGGAAGCAATTGCAGCGGGCGCAGATTCCGACACGGGTGCAGATTGCGAAACCTCTTGGGTTGCCGGCGATAATCCTAAGAGCTGCTCGATGTGGCGTAACTGCCGAGCGAAAAGACCGGCGGTTTGTGGTCTGGCTTTCGGTCTTTTTTGAAGCGACTGCAGCAAAATGTGTTTGACCAGCGCCCGCGTATCAAAATTCAGTTGGTCGAGCGGCTGCTCGTTGACGCGTCGGTCGGCGATTACCGCCGAGGTCGGCGCGGCAAACGGCGAGCGTCCGCAGAGCATTTCGTAAAGCACGACGGCGAGGCTGTAAACATCCGCCCGCGCATCCGCTGTTTGTCCGGCGCATTGTTCCGGCGACAAATACCGCAGCGCGTCAATCGGCGGATTGGCATCGGAGAGACCGGCAACGACAATTTGCTGCTCGACGCCGCCAAAATCAAAGTTTTGCAGTCTGACCGCCAGCTTTTCCCCGTCCTTGGCGAGAATTATATTTGCCGGGCTGACGGCGCGGTGAATTACGCCGATGCTGTGCGCCGCGGCGAGAGCTTCCGCCGCGTGTCTGGCAATCATCACGGCTTCGGCTTCGGGAAACGCGCCGACTTTTCTCAGACATTCGCGCAAAGTCTGACCGCTGATTGATTCGCTAACCGTATAAAATTCACCGTCGCCGATTGAACCGGATTCATAGACACGGGCGATATTCAGGTGATTGATATTGGCGGCGGCTCTGGTTTCGCTTTGAATTTTTTCACGCTGCTCTGCACCGCCCGACGAGTTCGGAGAAATTATTTTAACAATAAAAGGCTGGTCGAAACCGTCGCGCGTCGCCTGATACGTTTCGCCCGCCGCGTCGCGCTCCAGTAGAAAATCCAAACGGTAATCGGCAATCATTTCACGAGTACCCGGACGCGCCGCGTTTAACGAACCGTGATTTCCTTGACAGTCGAGGGCGGCATCTTCATAACAACGCTGACAAACCGAACATATCTTCATTTTATTTTCACTCCGACAATTACAAATACATTTACCTGCAAACCTTTTCGGCAGCCGAATCAAATTAAAAATCAAAAATTCAAACGCCTTTTTAACAGCGTTATAGACGCTGCGTTTTGCCAAAAAAGTTGCAGGTTTTTTTCCGGAGTTATCGGCAAAGCCGAAAATTCGTCAAACCGCTTTGTCAATCATCCGTCAGCGCACGACCGGCGGCGGGCGCAGCTCGTATTCCTTCGGCGGTTCCGCGCCCAATAAATGACGGACAAAATAATCCCAGCGGCGGCGCGTCATATAGTAGCTCGCGCTGCCGTAACCGTGCCGGGCGTTCGGTATCATCAGCAAATCAAAATCCTTATTCGCCTTTATCAGCGCGTCAACGACGAGCAAGGTATTGTCCGGCGGAACATTGTCGTCCATCGTGCCGTGAGCGAGCAGCAGTTTTCCTTTCAGATTTTTGGCAAAGTTTTGATTTGCCTGGTCTTCGTAATTCGATTTGCCGCTCGCGTCCTTGGTGAGCAAACCGATGTAACGCTCGCCCCAATCGTCTTCGTAGTTGCGGTTGTCGTGATTGCCTGATTCGGAGATGCCGACTTTGAAAAAATCGGGAAAGCGAAACATCGCCGCCGCCGTCGCAAAACCGCCGCCCGAATGTCCCCAAATTCCCACGCGCTCGATGTCAATATACGGATATTTTCGGGCGAGCTGCTGCATTCCGGTTATTTGGTCGGGCAAAGTATTGTCAGCCATATTTCCGTAACAAGCGTCGTGAAATTTCTTCGAGCGCAGCGGGTTGCAAGTGCCGTCAATCTGCACGACGACAAAGCCTAATTCCGCGAGTGCCTGATTGTCGCCGCGGGCGGCGGAAAACGAACGACTGCCGACGCTGCCGCTCTGCGGTCCCGGATAAATGTAATTGATAATCGGATATTTCTTTTTCGGGTCGAGATTAGTCGGCGTGAACATCAAGCCGTAAAGGTCGGTTATGCCGTCACGCGCTTTGACGACAATCGGCTGCGGCGGTTTCCAGCCGGTCGCAACCAGGCGCGAGATGTCCGCTTTTTCTAAATTTGTGATAAGTTTTCCGTCCAAATCGCGCAGGACAAAGACTGACGGAACGTCCGGTTTTGAATATCTGTCAGCAAAATAGCGTCCCGAAGAGGACAAATCTATTTCGTGATTGGCGTCTTCGGGCGTGAGCAGCTTCAAATTTTTGCCGTCAAAGCCGACGCTGTAAAAATGCGCGAAATACGGGTCGCGTCCCTTTTCGCGTCCGCCCGCCAGAAAATACAACGCACGGTTTTTTTCGTCAACTTTGAGCAGTCGCGTGACCGTCCAATCGCCGCTCGTGATTCGATTTTTCAATTTTCCGGTCGTCAAATCGTAGAGATACAAATGTCCCCAATTATCGCGTTCTGAAAACCAGATGATTTCGTTTGAAGCGGGCAAATAACGCCAGTTGACGGTTTGCGTTCCCGATTCAAACTGCGTGGCTGAGTCTTCGCTCATCACGTTCCGAATCGCGCCGGTCGCCGCGTCAGCCACGCGCAAATCCGCCCGTTTATGGTCGCGCGAAGAGGAAACGAAAGCGACTTTGGTGCTGTCCGCGCTCCATTCGGCATCGCTGAAATCGCCGTTGCAGGAAACGTCGTCGCACAGCGTCGTCCGGTGCTGGTCGGGCGGCATTTTGAAGCGCACGACTTTCGGGTTCTCGACTTCGATAACCACGCGCTCAATCATCGTCACGTTTTCGTCGCCCGGCAGCGGATATTTCCAGGCTTCGAGCTTCGGACGTCCGACGTTTGTTGAAACCAAATACATCTCGCCCGTTTTGCGCTGGTCTTGCTGAAAGGTGGCAATCTTTTTTGAATCCGGCGACCACATCAGAATCGCGCGGTCGCTGTGCGTCCAGCCCGCGTTATCGGTCGCATAACCAAAATCCTTCACGCCGTCAGTTGTCAACTGCGTTTCTTTTCCGGTTGCCACATCGCGCATCCACAAATTCCAATCGCGGATAAAAGCGGCGCGTTTGCCGTCGGGTGATAAAACCTCGTTCGGGTTGCGATTCTGATTGCCGGTTGGCGAATTATTCACCGCACCGATTGCAGCGTTAAGTTTCGTCTGGTCGGAGAAAACCCGGCGCGAACCGTCAGCCGCGTTTATCAACACGAATGCGGTTCCGGCTGCCGTTGTGCTGCGATACCAGAAACGATTATCCGCGAGCCAAACGGGACGAATTCCGGCGTAATCAACCAGCGGCGTGGTGTTGTAACCGAGCATTTTTTCGGCACGGGCGTAATCGGCGGCGGTCAATACGAGCGGTGCATTATTGTTACCCTGTTGAGCCGCCGCCGTTCCGGCAGCGAATAAAATTGAAATCGTGACTGCAAATTTCAGAAAATAAAATTTATTCATAGAATTTAATTATCTCACAGCAACTTTGAAATTTTCTTGCAATGATATTACGAAGAAGCATTTGAAAGCCAATTCAGCCGGATATTTTGAGAAAAACAACTGCATTTTTTCTGCGATGTGTGTTTGAATGAATGCAGGCAATTAATTTGTAAAACTGTAAAAAAATGCTGACTTCAGATTTAGCCGTCAGTTGGCGGCGCGGCGATAAAATTACTCCGCGACTACTCAAGACAAACGACGCAAATTATCTGCGCGATGCTCGAATTTTAATCGAAATTTTTGAAGAATTCGACGGCAAGCCGCGCGGCGAACTCGAACGCGAGTTGGAGGAATACGTCGGCACCGGAACGGATTATCGGATTTTACGCGGCTTTATCAAACTGCTGTCTGACCGTTCCGAATTTGAAACGGCGAGCGTCGCCGAGCCGGGCGCGATTCGCCAAAAAGTTTTTCTCGAAGCCGGAAAATTTCAGCCGGTTTTGCCTGAGTCTAAAGAAAAAACCGAAGTTCTGAAAATTGCCGCCGATGAATTTCAGACCGATGCGGAAACGATAATTTCAAGTCTTTACGCCGATTTGTCCGCGCAGCAAAAACTGATTCGCTTTGAAACAATCCAGCCGCCGGATTTGCTCGACCGCTACAATCTCGCGCAGGCGCAAGCTCTGCTTTATAAATGCGTCGAGATGAAAATTCTGGTTGCGCCGTCCGATGCAAAAAATTATCGTTCGATTTTTGGTTGGATAAAGCATTTCGGCTTGATTCATACGGTCATCGGAAACGCCGCGGGCGGTTACGAAATAACTCTTACCGGCGCGGCTTCGCTGTTTCACCGCTCGCAAAAATACGGAATTCGGATGGCGGTTTTTCTGCCCGCGCTGCTGCTTTGCGCCGATTGGAAAATGTCTGCGGAGATCGCGCAAAAGGAAGGCGGAAATGTTTTCTATGAACTTTCGAGCGGGCAGACCGAACTGAATTCGTGCTATTTCGACGAGCCGCAATATGAAAATTCCGACATTGAAAAACTGAAAAAGAATTGGGAAAAATCGGCGGCTGGCTGGGAGCTGCGGGAAAACGCTGAAGTCGTTGATTTGGGGAAAACGGCTTTTATTCCGGATTTTGTTTTGGTTTCTCCGGGCGGCGCGAAAATTTATCTCGATGTTTTGGGTTTTTGGACACCGAAAACTTTGAAGAAAAGATTGGAAGAATTTCAAGCGGCGAAATTTCAAAAATTTATCTTTGCCGCGTCGCAGGAATTGCGCGGAAGCCGTGAAGAACCGCTGTGGACAAGCGAAAACGTCGTTTTCTATAAAACAAAAATCGAATCGAACCTGCTGGTTGAAACGGCGGAAAAGTTAGGATTCAAAATTCAAAATTGAAATCGAAAATCCTGAATTTTGAATCCTGAATTTTCATTTGAATAAATCCCGGTTATCTCCGGTTTTGACGTTTTGAAACTGGCGGGCGTCGGTGCGGCGTTGGCTGATGCGTTCTTCGGTTGTGTTGCGTGTAACGACTTCATACAAAATGGCTTGCTTGTTTCCCTTTTTTCGCAAAATCCTGCCCAGGCGTTGGATGTGTTCACGCGATGAACCCGAGCCGGAAAGAATTATCGCCACCGAAGCGTCCGGGATATTCACGCCTTCATTCAAAACCTTCGATGTTGTCAGCGCGAGAACATCGCCTTTGTTAAGGGCTTCGAGCCAGAAACGTCTTTCCTTGACGTTGGTTTCATGCGTGATGGCGGGAATCAGATAATCTTGCGAGATACGATAGACCATTTCGTTTTCAGCAGTGAAAATCAGAACTTTCTCGCGCCGGTGGCGGACGAGCAAATCCTGCAGGACGCGCAGTTTGGCATCGGTTCCGAGCGCGATTTTTTTCGAGTTGCGATACGCTTTCATCGCGCGTCTGCCGTCTTCGCTTCGCGCGCTGTGCATCACAAAAGTTTTCCAGCCGTTAATCGAGCCGAATGAGATATTTTTGGTGCGAACAAAATCACGAAAAATGCCACGTTCAGTCGTGTATAAAGCGCGTTCTTCGTCGGTTAAATCAACTTCGATTTGTTCTAGCGTATAATCAGCCAGATATTCGCCGGCAAGCTGTTGCGCTTCGAGCCGGTAGACGAATTTTCCGACGAGTTCTTCGAGCAGGGAATTGTCGCCGTCGGCGCGTTCCGGAGTCGCGCTCAAACCCAATCGGAACGGCGCAATCGCAAACTCCGCCGCGTATTTATAGCCTTCCGACGGCAAATGATGGCACTCGTCGAAAATCACCAACCCGAATTGATTGCCGAGGCGTTCCTGATGCCGATACGCCGAAGCGTAAGTCGTAACTGTGATTGCGCCGATTTCGTAAAAACCGCCGCCGATTAAGCCGATTTCCGCATTAAACGTCGAAAGCAAAAGGTCATACCACTGGTTCATCAAATCGAGCGTCGGGACGACGACGAGCGTCTGGCGCGCGCACATCTCGATTGCCATTGTCGCCACATGAGTTTTACCCGCCCCGGTTGGTAACACAATCACGCCGCATCGTTCGTTTTGCCGCCACGCTTCGATTGACGCGGTTTGGTAAGGACGCGGGTTTAATTGAAATTTCTGCCGAAAATCGAACTTTTCATACTTTTTGGCAAAATCTTCGTAAATCGTTTTCGCACGGATAAAATCCTTGACGATTTCACGATATTTGAAAGCAGGCGCACGAAAATGTCTTGTTCGTTCATCCCAAACAAAAGCTGTCGGAACGGAATCTCTCTCGTTCGCGTTCTCTAAAATCAGTGTGCCTGATTCAAACTTAATCTTAAAGCCTGCTTGTTCGGATAAAATGTTACTCATCAGCAAAAGAGTTTACGAAATCCTGTATTATTAGCTTTGCCATTTTTCTAATCGTCTTCCAACATTTTTACCGGTATTTTGTTTTTGAAAGGTTAAGCCGGTTGGTGGTGTCTACGGGATTGGCGCAGAAAAGGGCTTTAAGCAGCTTTTTATATTTTTTGCATAGGATGTGATGGTTTTAGTTTCTAAAGTGCCATTAGAGGCGTTTATTTGAGTTTTGGATTTTTAAATTTTCATCGGTATTTTGGGTTTTGGATGTAGGGTTTGCCACCGGATCATCTGCTAAATTATCCGATAGCCATTGCCAGTCTTGAGCAGTGTAGGTATCTTGGAAGCTCATCACGAAATCGCGTTGCCCCTTTTCGATGTATTCCCGTATTGTTTTCAAAACAGTTTCCCTTGCCTGTTCGCTCAATGGCTCGGCTTGATAAGTTTCGCCATCGCCTTGGGTTGAATCAACAGCTTTCCCGGCTGTCATAGATTTGCTGATAGCTTGTGAACGTGGAGATTTACTGCTAAATTGAATTTGGGAGTTCTTTGACAGCCGGCGACGCAGATGCTCGGTTAAGAATGCCGGCACATTCGAGATAGAGTTGGTGCGTGCTGCGGCAATTTCTAATTCCATTTTTAGGAGTTCGGCTAACTCTTTCAATTTTTCGTTGTCGGCGGATTTTAATCCTTTGCCAACCAGCTTTTTTGAAACTTCATCGATGACTGTCTCGACCGCGCCCCGCGCCGCAGGCTCATCATCAATTTCTTCAATGTCTTTAAAAGAAGTCTTAGGGTCTTTGCAAGTAGCTTTATTTACAATAAGATAACCCACCCCACCCACACCACTTTCTGCGGGGGGTACCCCCTCCACTTTCGACAATGGGTAGCGTGGGTGAGGTGGGTGGGGTAAATCTAATGAATTAGATGCGATTTCTTCAGGTAAAAAAGTTTCATATTCGTTCCCTTGATGCTGCCCTTCAAACTCGACAATTTTGATTAATCCAAGTGCCTTTAAATGCGTCAGATTTTTGTGTAATGTTCTTTCCGAACCGATGTCAGCATTTTGCATTAACTTGGCTTTTGTTATACGTATGATTCTTGTAGGTTGCATCGCACCCCTGGTTATAGAGTAAAGATAATCATAAATTTGCTTTGATTTGCCAATAAATAGACCTTCCGGCACAGCTTTACGGGCAATCGAATTTGCAACTCGAGTAAAATTCTTTTCGGGTGCAATAGGTTTCAAGATGGGCGAAGCGGCTAGGGTGAGTGGGGTGGGTGGTGTTGGTTTAAGCTCCAGTCTTTGCTTGTCTTTAGCCGCTCCGGCTTTTAATAAATCGGCAAATGATACCCGTCCACTCATAAATTATCCTTGGTCTTTTGCGACCTTCGTTTTTACACTTTCAACCTTTACTTGGGATTCAGGAATTAATACTTCCGGTTGCGACATCTCAATGAATTCAGGCGTTATTTCGGTTAAGTTTTCGAGTTCCTTAATATGATAGGCAAAGGCGCAGATTTTTAGCACCGAGCGGGGAACTCCGCCGGAAATCTCGTAAATTTTTTCGATAGCTTCAGGCGTAAATGGATTTTCGATGTTTTCAAACTTACACCGATGAATTATCATTTCGCGTGTTTCGCCAAAAGTAAGCGGCGATAGAATGGAATATGTTGATACGCGCGAGGCAACTGCTTTATTTCGTTTATCCGATAATCTGTCTTTCAACTCAAGCTGACCTGCCAAGACAATTTGCACAAGTTTCTGCGTATTGGTTTCGTAATTTAGAAGCGAACGGACAAGCTCCAACTGCTTATTATTGACGTTTTGCGCTTCGTCGATGAAAATTACAACATTTTTATCTGCTGCATAGGTTTCAAGCAAAAAAGACTGCAAAGCGTCCTGCTGTTTTTGAAACGAGCGTTCAGACTCGAGCTTGAAATCCATCGAAATACTTTTGAGCATCGCAAATGGAGAAGGGAAGGTTGGCGTCGGTATAAGAGTTGTAACCGTGTCCTCACGCGCCGAGTAGTCGCCGTACAAAAAACGCAAGATCGTTGATTTGCCAAGCCCAATATCACCTAAAACGCACGTCAAGCCTTGTCTCTTATCAATGGTAAAACGTGATTTGTGAACAACCGCCCGCAACGAATCAGTTAAATAAATACTATTCGGGTTAGGTGAAATTGAAAATGGAGTAAAGGAGTTATTGATCATAGCAATTTATGCTTGTAGCATAATAAAGCAATTATATCAAAGTTAATTACAAACGAAAAATGTGCTGGTTATGTTAATTATCTTAATTGAAAAAAATTAAAACTAATGTTAATTAAGTATAAAATTGAGGTCAGCCACAAATGTATGAAGTTTTGCGTAAACCGAAATTTATAAACAAAGAAGATTTGCACTTATAGAAATCAAAAAAGAGATACTTAATGAGTTAATTAAATATCACAGCAACCACGAAGATTTGCTTGGTGGAGATGATTTGCTCAACAGGATTCTCAAAAACCAATTTACACAGATAAATCTGATACACCCGCCATTTAACTCGATTTATTGGCGCGGAAAGTTTGAGAGCTGCTGAATACCAGCGAATGCTGCCCCTCGCACATAAAATCTACTGATTGTTATCTGCAATGAGAGGGGCAGACACTTCCTGCGTTTTGCCTAGGGCGACACGAGGGTGGCTATCGTCCGACGCGGGCTTCGATACTGCTCCGACTCTGTTTTCTGCTAAATTCAAATTTTCGATTCTGTCTGAATCCCGATTTATCAGGCGTTACGAAAAACTCTGCAAATCGGGTTTTTACAATCTGCTGATTGCTGTCTAACTCTTATAACATAAGCAGAAAGGCGTGATTAACCAATTCAGGTTAATCACGCCTTTTCATTTTCTTCTGCCTCGTTCTTAATCTCTCCCGAAAGCGAAACCAGAGACGAGCGGCATCTGTCTTGAAACAGATGCCGTCCATTGCATTGCTGCCCTTAGAATGTCATTCTGGCACGTTTGCGCGGTTTAGGCGGGGTTAACGCGGTTGCCGCATTGTTGACAAACTCTATTTCATTAACACCGTTTATCAAGCCCACTCCTGATGGGGTGACCATTCCTGGGGAGCCACCCAGTACCGTTGCCGATCTGGCAATGTTGTCTGCAATTATGCCGGTCGTTGCCGATGTGATACCACCCGGTGCAATTACGGTACCGACTGCGCTTGATGCTCTTTCGGTAACCGTCACGCCCGAACCGAGGTCGAACGAGCCAATTGTATTGCTCGGACCACCCTGAAGGTTACTAGCTGTGAACGGACCAGCAACGAAGTCGCAGAAGCCGTTTTGTCCGTTTGCACGAGGACCGGCTGCCACGGTTACTGATGTCGTGAACGGTGCGAATAAACCGCCTGCCGTATCAGTTGCCACATCAAAGGTAAATACACGAGATCCGTCCGAAGCAATTCCGGTTCCGGCAACCTTACAGATCTTCAGCGGGATTGGGAAGAAATTGAAGTTGACAAATTCCACTTCAGTAACTTCTCTGTTGATCGGAACTATTACTCTTCTTGCGCTTTCAGTACCGGCGACAACTGTGTTAGCACCACTACCGGTGCTGCCAATCTGCGTCGGGAAGAAAGGCGCGCCTTGCGGGCTGCCGCCGGCACGAACGACCGGGGACAGAATTCCGGATGTCGATCTAATTCTCGAAACTCTGATGGTTCCGAAATTAGCCACCGCAGGCAACTCAGTAACTCTCGCAGTTGAGTCAGTTACGAAAGTTCCGGGGACTTCTTGACAGAAACCGCGAGGACCAGGACCTGCCAGCACGCTGACAAATGTACTGGTTTCTCCGGGGCTGCCCGGAGGCACAACGCCGGTCGCAGGGTCAACGGTAGTGAACGGACGGAAGCCGTCAATTCGGAAGTCAAAACTTTGCAGTTCCGGAACGCCCGGTCCGGCAATCTTACAAACCTTCAGTGTTGACCCGACACTGCGGTTAAAAAAGAAGATTGTCGTCTGCGCTTCTCTGCCGCCTTCAACGACAATCGCTCTCACGGTACGGGTAACAAGGTTAACCGAAACCAGTCTTTCGACGGGAGGTGTCGTGCCGTCAGCCGTATCAGCGCCTGTAAATATGGAGCCGACACGTGCTGCTTCCGTAACATCAACTATACCGCGTCGCGGTGAAAAGTCATTAGTGTCTGCTGCCACTGGCACAAAAATCGGTCCGGTGCAGCCTCCGACAGGAGCCATAAATACCGGTCCGGGGATTGCTAAGCCGGTGACCGGATTTATGCCGGGGCTGCCGAGCTGAGCAATGGTGAAATTGAAGATTTGTCCTTCAACCACGCCCGAATCGAGTGATTCTTTACAAATCTCGACGACGCCGGTGATTGCAAATCGGTTTGTGAATTGGATTCTCGTTTGATTCTCGATATTGCCGTTAACACCGCCTTCACGAACGGTTACATTCGCCGTGCGTAACGGAAGATTAAAGCCGGTAAGGGCTGTTGTCGGTGTCGTTCCAAGCGTACGGACGTCAATCAGTTGGAAGTTGCTGTTGAAAGTACCGCCGTCGGTTGTACGTCCGTCTGGCAACTCTTCGATGACAATCGGACCGCTCGGGACTGTTTGAGGACCGGAACATTGTCCAGCCGGAACTTCAAAAACCAAGCCGCCGACTCTAAAGCGGAAAATTCTGTTTTCCAAGCCAACTGCCGGATCTCCGGTTATTACCGGAGTTGTGCTGATTGCTTTACAAACTTCCAGAATACCGTTTTGCTGCGGTCCAAGCATACCGCCGTTTAATTCTATCTCACCTTTAACTGATAAGACTCTGCCGTCAACCGTTGCACCCGCGCCGACTTTGATGCCGTTGCGTGCCAGGATGCTTCCGTTAAAGCTGGTGCCTTCTCCGATGGTTGCCGAATCTTCAGTAAGAAAGAAGACACTGTGCGCTCTGGCTTCGCCCGTAAGCGAGATGGTCGAACCTTTCTCTGTGCGGAGTCCGCCTGCGACTCTAAAAATAAAGATGGAGTCTTGATTGCCGCCGGCGTCAAGAACCATTTCACCCGCCAATGCAGCCGAGGATAAGCAATAGACACCCGGACCGAATGTTGTGCCGCTCAAATCTGTGTCTTCCACTTTGGTGCAGGGCAGTTGGCTGATAATGGAGAACGATCTGGAGAGATCCTTCTGAGCCTTGAGTGTCATTCCGCCTTGATCGTCGCGCGTCAGACCTAAAACTCTACCCTTAATTTTGGAGTTTCCTTTATCGGTAACTCCGTTCTGAGCAAAAACCGACAATTCAGTTGCCGATTTGAGGTCTAGTGCTAAAGAAATCATATCAGGTGTGGCTACTTCTGCAGCTTGTTCCTGTCTGACACCTTTTTGAGCTGAAACTGTGCCCGTGCTCAGCAAAAGCCCCATCGCAAACATCGCCACCAAGGCAATGCGCGTTATAAAGCATAAAGATTTTGTGTTCATTTTATAATCCTTCCTGTTTTTTTTTATTTTGGTAATTCTTCCGTTTGTGTATCGCACTGAACCGACAGCCATTGTGAAATCTGCTTGTTTCGGTCAAAAGTTACACGATTGCCTGCAAACTTCGTCAGTTAGGTTTCGCCTGGGGTAGTAGCTCAATCAAATGGGGTAGTAGCTCAATCAATGGAGAGAGAGCCAAGTGATTTGCTGTAACGATACAGAAATATGATAAACATATTTCGTGTATTACGTTGCTCCTGTAAAATATAAATTAAGAGTTAGCTCGTCTGCAAAAAGCAATATTTGTGCCAACTTAGCAGGGTGAATGTTAATTTATTGTTTATCTTAAGCGGTTATTCAATGAAAACCAGTTTTATGCTTTCAGTAGATTAGCTAGA
>MWWI01000135.1_pt1 | contig 16758 bp, 20 predicted proteins | sample 1047321 | NCBI WGS metagenome assembly MWWI01 (sample SAMN06349966, study PRJNA376086) | soil metagenome | isolation source: FI-1 sample Antarctic (ecotone) soil | place: Antarctica | reverse complement strand
GTTGAAGTGCTGCGCGATTTCTCGACTACTTTAACTCTGCCTTTGCTCTCAGACATTGCCCGCGCTCCTTACAAAATATCAAGGGTCGTCTCGGTCTGCTTCGCGTTGCCGGTCGTGTCCATGCCGTTGCCGGTCGCCGCCGCGCTGCCTGCCAGAACAAGGGGAGGGAAGTCTTTAGTGATCGCCTCGCCGAGTGCGGACGCGGGTGCGGTGCGCGCTGGCTCGTCGTAGTATCCCTTTTTAAGAGTCATAGGGTACTTGTTGCCGGTTCTAATAATGGCTTCCGTTTCGCTCAAGCGCATTACCTCGTCCGGCGTCAGTAGCATCTTTCTATGCTCCGTGCCGTGCCTGCCTACGCTTACTAGGCCGGTGGGAGAAAAGCTAAAGCTGTGACGCTTGGCAACAATCGTACTCTCGCCCAACATATCAGAGACATATTTCGCGGTGTTGTAGTCCAGACCGTGAAGGGCGATCTTCGTCGAACAATTCGTGATGATGGTCTGCGCGTTCTCGCGTCCGTAACTCTTATCTAGCTGCGAAAGCGATTGCACGCCTAACCACAAAGCAACGCCGCGACCGCGCGCCAGTGAGATTGTCGTTTCAAAGTCGGGTATCGTTCCGATGTTGGCGAACTCGTCAAGCATCATCGTGACGGGTACGCCCGCCCCGCCTTCCGGTGCGCCCGCGATCTGCTCAAGTAGGACGGTGAAGAAAAGGGAAGTGAGAGGCCGAAGTCTTACAATGTCCTGCTCTCTCAAACACCAATAAAGCGCGGTCGGCTCTTGGCGCAGGCGTCCGAAGTCGGGCGCGTCCAGTGTTGCGCTCGTGAATCGTCGGACGGCTTTATCTCGCATGAATTGGAGACGACCGGACACAGCGGGAACAATCGCGCCTCTATATCGTGAATCAGTCTGCATGAAGATTACAGCCTGATCGCGCGCCACCTCGCTCGGCGACTCTAGCAGTTGCTTCATCAAATCTTCCTGCGGCTGCTTCGTAAAGAGGCCGTAGGCCGTCAACGGTGTGGCCTCTGGAAGTGTGGCGGCGTGCGCGAACAAAGCCGCGAGGAAAGCAGACTCGGTATCAATAAAAAATTGGTCGGTGTGGCTGGTGTTGCCGCTCGCTATGATGGCGCGGGCGCATAGCTCGGCCATGCGCGCATCATCGCAAAGCGATATCCAGTTAAAGCCCGCGCTCGCGTCCGGGTCTGCTGGCGCGTACCTCAAAGCATTCTCTCTAAATCCGCTCGTCAATTTCCATAGCTCTGATTTCGGGTCGGTCACGACTAGGCTTGTATCCCTCACCTGAGCGCAGTTCGGAAGGAAGTAACCTCTGCTCTTACCCGTGCCTGTGCCGCCCAAAATTAGCCCGTGTTGCGTCGTCTGCATACGGGGTAAGACAACCTGACCTTTCCGGCCTTTCTCCGGTTCCGGCGGCGCGAGAATGAATCTGCCCGGCTCAATCTCTTGGCCTCGCTTAATCGTTAGCTCGCTGATTTCTTCATCTGTGGCGAAGCGTGCCGAACCATGATAAGCGTCCTCGCTCTCGCCGCTCGCGCTGCTGCCTCTGCCCGCTTTGACCATGCCGCCAATGAATGAAAATATCCCTGCAATTAAGGTGTACACTCCGGCGACTCGTAGCGTGCTGCCGTTCGTGGAGGCGTCTAGCAAATAGCCGCCCGCAAAGATGATTCCGAAACTCACTATCAGCACGGCGACGAGTCGGACACCTTTATCTTTGGGGATGGCGCAAAGGTTAGCTATCGCTTTCGCTATTCCTATACAGCCGATAAGCAGAGATACGTTCCAGCCGATTGTCATTATCATGCTGGCCGTTGTCCTGTATTGGCCTGAATAAAAAGCTGTCCTGCTTAAGTAAAAGAGGATCGCAAAGCCCGCCGCTCCAAACACGCTCATTAGCAAGCCCGCGCGTATGCGAGTCTTTGGATATTTGATAGCTCCCGCAATTATCACTAAGAACGTGAGAGCAAGGAACAATACGGCAAAGGGCATAACCTTCCGCTCGTACTCGGCTGCCTCTTGCTGCTGCTGCTCGAACCTCGCCTGCGCTGCTTCGGCGTAGCCTGCGCGCTCCTGCATGATCGGATCGGTCGGGAAGCTGATCGGGGGCGCGGCCTGCTGCTGCCCTGAGTTCTTTAGCTCTCTGTTGGCCTGCTTTAATTGCCGATCAAGGTCGGCCTGCGCCTTCTTCGATTCAGCCTCAAACTTTCGCCTGTCCGCCTCAAGCTGCTTTTGAAACTCGACCTCTGTATCCGTCACGCTGCCGGCATTTGTATTCTGTGCCGTCGCCCCTGCTGCTTTGGCTTCCTTCTCTCTTTTGAGGCGTGCGCGCTCCTGAACGCGCCAACGCTCGGCGGCGTCGTCCTGTTCTCTCTCGGTAGCCGTGCGGGTGTCGGGAGTGGCTTGCTGCGTCGCTTCGGTCTGCGCTGCCGCGCTGGTGGCGAGCGTGAGGAAAAGGGCGACAAGTGCGGTGGTGAGTGTGTTGGTGTATTTCATACTTCCTCTTTACCTTAATCAATGGTCATGCCTACATCGCGGCTCGGTTCGGGCAGTTCGATGGTGCGCGTCTGCGTCTGTCTAAAGCCTGCCTGCATCCCTTCGGTGAATTTTTCTAGGCGCGCTACTCGGTCAGGCGAATTTTGCGCGCTCCATACTGCTGCTTGGAGCGCGTTGTCTATGTCGGGCGGCTCGCTGAGTCCTAACTCTTTCGAGGTCGCGTCCAGCCTTTCTATCTGATTCTCGGTCGGCGACTGCTCGGCGAGTTTCGGCAAAGTCTCCTGCATGTATTTCTGAACGGGCGCGGCTATATCATTTCCGGTGACGGCTCGGTGATTATCATTCGCCAGTTGTATAAGCTCTGCGCTCAAGTCCTTCGCTGACTTGTTCGGGTCAACGGGCGTGGTCGTGGTGTAAGGCCATGCCGGTGGACGGTCGGGAACTGGCAACTGCTCCCGCTCGCCCTGCGGCCCTACGTTGGTTTGCTGGTTGGCTACGCTGGTCGGTTCGGTCGGTCTCGCGGCTCGCTCTGCCGGTGGCCGTGCTGCTGCCCGCGTCTGATCTGCTGGTTGCTCAATTCCTAATGGCCGCTCTGCCCGTGTCGGCTCTGGCTTTGGGGCAGGTGTCCAGCGCGGCTCGAAGCTGCGAAGCGTTCGCACCTTTGTTTCGTGGCCTTCGCGCCTTGCCTCAAGAGCGGTGCTTTTATCAACCTGACGCATGAGGGCTGCGTTTAGTCGCTGGTCTGAATCCGTGTAAATGCGGGCGTCCAATCTCGCGCGGGACGTGGCGACGTAAGCCATACGCTGATTTAGTAGTTTGTTCGGCTCGCTGGTGTCGGCGTTGACGAGCACGCGATTAACCGTCTGCCCCTGCGACGAGTGCGACGTGACAGCGTAACCGTGATCTATGTGCCGGTTCTTCTCAATGGGAAACTCCACGCTGCGGCCTGAATCGAGCGCAACGGTTAGCTTCCCTCTTTCGATTTTCTCAAGCGTTCCTAGCTCGCCGTTCGTCACCTTCTGCGCGTGATATGGGGCGCGGAACTGCAAGCGGTCGCCTGCGGAAAACTCGCGCTCGGCCTCGCGGTACACGCTCACGCCCTGCAACCTTTTCGGGTCGTAGCTGATCTGTCGCTGGCTCTTATCCAGCTTGACGGTGAGCGTGTTGGCCTTTTCGTCGGTTGCCACTACGCGCGCATACTCGCCCGCGCCGATGCCATGCTTTTTGCTCCCGCTCGTGTACCTGATAACGTCGTCCGGCTGGTACGCTCCCGCGAAAGTCCGTTCCGCTCCGGTCAACTCGTTCCGGTTTTCCAGCACCTTTGTTTTGTAATTTTTGGGGCTGATCTGGCCGGTCGTTTGTAGCTGCTGGTGAATGAGTCGGTTTAGTTCTACGCGCTCTTTATTCGCTGGCGAGATAACTAGCGTGCTGTCTTTTTCGGGCTGCTCGCAGAAGTCGCGGGCGATGGTTTTTAGCCTCTCCTGCGGGTCGGCAATCTCGGTTATGCGTCCCTGCTCGCGCAAACCGTCAACGGCCTCTTTGATTTTTCCGACGGATAAATTCTCTACAACTTCGCGTAGCGGCTCGTCCTTCTGCCTCACGATCTGCTCAAGCTGCGCCGTCGCCATGCCGTGCCGGGCAAGCTGCGCGAACGGGGAACCGGCCTCGACGCCTTCATGCTGGCGCACGTCGCCGACGAGCAAAACCCTGTCCTCTGGCCGCACGCGGGATAGAAACTCATTAACCTGTCTCGTGCTGGCGAGGCTGCTTTCATCCAGCACTAAAAGGCGGGGCGCGGCGTCGGGGTCGTCCTTCTGACGAACGAACTTTTGCAGGGTGCGCGTCGGCATCCCTGAATCGGCTAGAAGTTGCGCGGCGCGGGTCGTCGGCGCAAATCCCTGCACGTTGTAGCCCGCGCTCTCTCCGACCTCTCTGACGGCTGCGAGCGTGGTTGTTTTGCCCGTTCCGGCCTTCCCCTGTAAGCCGGTGATTTGGTCGCGGCTAGTCACGATCTGCTCGACCGCCGCCCGTTGGCTCTCGCTCAACGTCACGCCCTGCGAGGTCGTCAAGGTCGCGGGTACGCGCTCGGCGATGGGCTGCTGCGTCCCTTGCCCGGCGCGCATCTTCTCTATGTTTTCGCTCTCCCTGCGGAGCGTCTTTTCGGTCGTCATGCGCTGCTTGGTTTCGTCGTCCAGTACGACGCCGACAAGCTGCCCGCGCTCCTGCCGCGCCCTCATTTCGGCGGCGACGGCCTCAAAGGTCGTCCGGCCTAAATTGCGGCGTAGTGCGTCGGTCATTAACCCGCGCATGTCGTTGACGGCCTCGCGCTCGCTGCCTTTCTCAATGGCAAAAGTTACTGACTCCTGCGCCTTCGCCCGGCTCGTTCCTTCGTCCCAAAGTAACGCGCTCATTTCTTGCGCCTGCTCGCGCGCTTCCCCGACGACGCCGCGCGCCTGCCCGCCGTGCTGCCGGTCTAGCTCCTGATGCCGCGCCTTCATCTCGTCGCGGTCGTAGGTTTTCGTGCGCCTGTTTCTAGTGGCCGCGCCGCGCGTGGAGTTGGTTTTCAGGGCTTCGGCTGTCTCTTTAATGTCGCGCTGGCGGGGGCTGGCCGCTTCGATATACTCGCGGCTGATACCTTTAATTTCGGGTGCGCCCGTTCGCTTATCAATTTCGATTTCATACCCTATCTTTTGCAATCGCTCGGCAAGTGTCGCGCGGTAGATCGCTGTCCCATACTTCTGGCTGCGGTACAACTCCAACGGCTGAATGGGCTTTATTTTTCCCTCTGCGGTCTGCGTAAGATTGAAAGCGAAGTTATGAGTATGAAGGTCGGGCGCGGCGTAAGCGTCTTTTTTGTCGGGGCGCGCGGCGTCGTGCTCGAAGCTGGCGAATAGCAGCTTGCCCGTTGTCTCAGCCTTCGCGTTACCGCCGAGCCTCGCCTGCGCGTACCGCTCGACCTCGCGCAAAGCTACCGTAACTGCTTCGCCGTGTGCCTCTCTAATACGCTCGTCACCGCCGACAAGCGCGGCTAGTGAAACGCTCTTAGGTGCGCTGAAAGTAATGTCGCATCCGGCGCGATGCCCGCCCGTTTCTATTTCCTTGCCGTGCTGGTTGGTGCGCTCGTGCTTCTTTACATGCCTCACAAGCTGCTCGCTGGTGCGCGGGTCTTGCCCTTCACAAAGCCGCTCGAAGTCTCCACGATTGACCGCGCCTGACAGTCCGAAACTCTCTGCCAGTTTCCCGCTCCATTGGCCTACAGTCTTGCCTTCTTCCGTGTAATAGCTGCCCCTCGCGTGTTCGTATTCGTCTTTGAAATACGACACCGCGCCCAACGCGCTTAGGGCTTTGCTCATGGTCATCATGGCCGGTTATTTGCCTTCCTTCCGCTTGGCGAAATAGGCTTGATAAATGTTTTTTCGCTCTTTCGTCAGAAATTCTTTAAGCTGTTCGTTGACTTCTAGCGTTAGCTTTTTAGTGGCTATTAAGTCGAAATAATGAGCCATGACGCTGCCGAAAATAATAACCTCTTGGTGTATTAGTTCCTCGTTCGCAGTTAGTGGAGTGCCATCGGCCAGCCTCGCTAGAAGCTCATCCCTGCACCAATCGTTAGGCGTCTTTCCCGCCAGCGCAGCGCGGTTCTCCAATTCGCTATAAGCGTCATCGTCAACGCGGTAGCCGATCATGCGGGTCTTGTTTTTCTTGGCGGGTGTCTTGTCCTGTGGCATCGGAGGATTCGTTTTCAAGGGTTCAAAATCCACTCATTAGCAAACGTAGCACAATTTCGTGTTCTCTAACTATAACTTTATTTATATAGATGTTAGCAAACGTAGCAAAATGTAATCCAAAACTTGGGGTGACGTATGATAAAACTCGGATGCGTAGCATCCTTAGCCTCTTTCCAGCCCCCCAAGATACAATAATTTCTGCAAGGTGCGATTGGGTCACGGTATCTTTAATACGTCAAAGTACACCGTAAATTCCCCAAGGTACAATGGTGATTCCTGAGTAAGAGGCTTTCATAATACGAAACTCGGCGCATCTTCATAGTACGAAATGCAAGCAAATACTCTCTCACTCACTCGCAAAATTAATTATCCTTGCCCGACAATAACAACTGTAAATTATTTGACGAATACACTCACCGAATTGTTGACAAATAGGCTCGCCGAATCTTGATAAAAATGACCACAAAACCGTTCTTATTTTTACCACAAAGCGGAAACAAACTCTTACCACAAAACGGAAATAAAACGAGCGCATATCTGTCCAATTTTCTATTGTCATTTGTTGATGAAAGTAGTAAAACAATTGAGAAGTAAAACACTGTTTACTTAATTGATAAGTAGTGTTCAGCAAAGTACCACTAAATTCAACGCAGAGAGGAATACTGAATGCCATCAAAGAAACCGAAAAGACCGATGCTTAATTTTGCTGCTCCAGTTAAAACCATCCTCATGGAAGTCGAGATTCAAGAGCCTATCAATGCGCAGCTTGATAGGTATTGTGAGTTTATCGAAAAGACAAACGGTGTTCGCCCTAGCAGAGATGAGGTTATCAACCGCGTGCTTGAGCGTCTTTTCTCGCGCGATTCGGCCTTCAAAGAATTTGCTGGCGGGAACAAGGGGCGCACGCGCTCAACGTCGCGCGGTTCTGAGAGCGACTAATCGGCCACAAGTTGAAACATCCAAAGTGAGGAATTAACGCATGAAAGAACATAATTACACTGGCGGCCTGTTTTCGTTCGTGCCGTTCGCTGTCGCGGCGGCGGCACGTAGCTGTAAATGGCGCGAGCGTATGCGAGCGCAAAATCTCGCGCAGAATCCGCGTGTGACGGTCACGCCTTCGCCGCTCGTTGCTGCTGCAATCGAACGCTCGCAAAACTGGCGCGCGGTGAAGGGAGAAAACTAGATGAAGTGCATCCTCGTTGCTGTCGTCGCCGTGTTGTTCATCTGGTGGAATATCACCATGATCGAAGCGAACCCGCCCGCGATTGGGAATTTGCTGCTGGCGTTGGCTTCCGGTGCCGCTGCTGGTCTGTACCTCTTTAACGCCTTCTTTAACTTCCTCACTGGGCGGCACTAAAGGCGGTCAAGGGGAAACTTCTAAAACGCTCACACACGAAAGGAAAGTCTCATGTTCAAGGTATTGGCTCTGGCGTTTACTCTGGCGTCAGTTTTCTGCTTCGTGGTCAATTCACAATCACAGATCGAACAGACGCCTGCTCCGTCGCAAACCGCCACGCTCTACAAACCCAAAACAGCCACAGATAGGAAGATGCTCGAATACTTCTCACGCGCGCCCGAACCATGCCGCGCGGTTTCGTTCGTTGAGGTCGTTAGCCCGCTCGCACACATGGCTTGGTTTCTTGGGACTGAAAGATTCCGCGCTACCAGCGAGTATTACGCCGCTATTGACAGCCTCGATTTGCGTAAGGCTTCGATGATGAAACTACGCGAAAAGATCGCGGCCTTCCCCGCATCAACTAAGCAGCCCGCCGCGCCTGCATTGAAAGCCTTAGATTCGGTCGTAAATAGCTTTAGCAGTTCGGCAGATAGAGACACCGAAAAGTTCAAGCCGGTAAAGAAAAATAAGATAGTGGCCGCGCGTAGGGCTGCGCTGGTCTCCTTGCGCGAGAGATTACGCGCGCAAATATCAACCGCTTATGCCTCGCCTGTGCAAGACAATTCGCTCGCGCTCAAAGTATTGGACGTTGAACTAATCAGCATCGAGCAGGAACGCGGCAACTTGAGCGCGGAAACGGCGAAGAAATGCGCGGGCATTAACACGTCGCTCGCTGATCCGGGGATGCACTAATAAGGGTCATGGCAACGATTCGCCGGAAAATGGGCCATTTGCGGTAAACGACTCTCTCACGTGGTTTTACTTCGCCTTAAAACGAATCCGGCCTAAATCTACAGATTTCGGTCATGTCTTTTGAGGCACGAAAATAGGGCAGAAACATTGGAGTTTTACACTCGATTTTGCAACAGGTTTTTGGTCAGGGTGTGTTCTCGACGGCTGAACGGATGAAATGGCCCATTTTCCGGCGAATCGTTGTCGCCTACCAATAAGCATCGTTGTAAGTGCCGGGAAAAGGACGATTAGAGCGGCCAGCGTGGGGTGGGCGATAGAACGCGGACGGGCAATCGCCCGCGTCCTATCGCCCAAATCTCTAACCCTGTCTCCCCAAATAATGCGCCTGTGTCTCCCCTTTCCGTGCGACTGCTCTCTCCCAAATCCTCCCGTTTTTGTTATTCAGGGTTGCAATTATCCTTACTTATAAGTCCAGTAGTTTTGCCTTCAAGTACAGTTGACCGCCTCGCCGAACGCTGAAAACTCAACATTTTTGCCGTCTCCCCTTTACGGGCGGGGTCGGGTCGTATCCAAAAGTAAGCCGGAGCCGCACTTGTAAGTAAAATAATCGTCTCCCCAAATGATGCACCTCGTCCCCTCAAATATCTAGGCTCGTCTCCCCAAAGTAAGCGGGGGCTGTGGTGCGCCTTCTCTTCTCTGCTGCGGCGCGTTCTAGAAGCATTTGCGGCGCGATGGCGTGGGTATCCGGCCTTACTTCCGGTGGTGGGGGTTGTGCTCGATCCAGTTGTCAAGGGTCGGCTCTTGGAAATACTCTCTGAGCCGGTCTAAGTGACTTTCCTCGTGGTCGAAAATTGTAAGCTGGTGCGCTTTGAATTTCGGCTTAAAAATTCGGTTATTCTCAATCCCTGACCGCTCCCCTGCCTCTTTCTCTAAAAAGGCTCTGTAAGCCTCTGGCTGCTCGTCTGGAAGCTGTCTATCCCTCCCCCTGAGATAAGTGTAAAAGGCTGGTTGTACGGCATCTTTGTGGCTTTGGCGTGCCTGTGCTGCCTCACGCTTGGATAACTGCCTTTTAACTTCTTCCTCTTTTTCCAGCGCGTGTTTCATCTCTTCGGGCAGTTCGTAATTCTCTCGGATGGCTTTTATCAGCCATGATGCGAGGTCTTTGATTTTCCCTGTGTTCCGATGGGGCAAAGCTCTAAGTTGAAGTTCAACTGATTTTCGATAATCCCTGACTAATTCTCTCGCCGGTGCCTCTGACAGATGGAAGCTCAATAACTTACTCACAAGCGACTCACTTGCGTCGTCGGCCTCTCGGATCGCGGTGGCGGGCGGCTCGGTCGAGGCCGGTAGCGGGGCTTCGTAGCTTTCGCGGCTCGGTTTCGTAGTTTTCGCGGCTTGCGGTTGCGGCAGTATGCGGGGCTTCCTAGTGGCCTCTCTAAACTCGGCCTCTGCTCTGTGGCCGGGAGTGTAGAGCATCATCCAGTCAAGTTCCCCGCTCTCAGCTTGCTGCTGCTGAAACTCCACCTTTGCCAAGTATCCAGATTTAAGGTGTGGGGCGTGAACCTTGTACATCTGCTTTTTAACGTGCTCATAATCGAAGTAACGAGTCTGAGGCGCACGGGTGCAAAAGTCAGAGTAAAACATCCTCGCGCGTGGTCGCTCATGCTTTAGAACGGCGTAAATCTGAAAGCCTATTAGCTCATAAAATCGTTGTGCGGTGGGTGGAAGATCGCGTAAGTAATCGTAATCGAGCGGACGGGTCTGCGCCTCGTTTAGCACCTTCAAATAAATTTCATTGAGAAGAATATAAACAGCATTGGCCTTGCGCCCGTCTGGAAACCTCTCGCCGGTGAAAATGACGCTGTACCGTGAGAATCCGGCCTCAATCGTGCGCTCTGTGCCGTCGGTTGCTTTATAGCTGAGTTTTGCCGTGATGATTGCACCGACATTCTGCATGAGGGCTTTCTTTAAGTCGTTCGCGTTCGCGCCGCATCTTCGCATCGCAAGCTCTCGGCAAAGTTCGCTAAGACTCCCTAGCTTTATTAGTTTCGGGATTGATGGACGCTCATCGTCAATTCTTCGATTTACGATAAGAGTATCAACCTTGTAAGCGAGTGCGCCGGGTTGACCATACTCGCTGTTATACGAGACTTTCCATTTTGTTTTTAGTTCTCCGGCTCTGGTCGTTTCCCTAATGTCAATGGTGATGCCGCCTCGCTGCCTTGCCAGTTTGTGAACTGGAAAGCGTGAGAGTGCGTTTTCAATTCTGATCGTGTTTTGTGGGATTAGCTCAAGTTGTTCGTTCATCGGCTGTCCTTCTGAAAGAAGAAATCAACAACAACGTTTCCTTGTTGTTGTTGTCTAAAAGAGTCTAATACAGTCTAGGTCTGATAAGGCAAACACTTTCACCATTTAGGGCTAAAATCGTCTCCCGTAACTACACGAATCGTCTCCCGTAACTACACGAATCGTCTCCCGTAACTACACGAATCGTCTCCCGTAACTACACACTCATTGCGTTTGTTTCCGCTTTGTGGATGAGTTCGTTTCCGCTTTGTGGATGATGCTTCTTGCCAATGTACATGTTTTGGGGTACGTCAAACTCTTGCCAATCTGCGTGTTTTGGGGTACGCCAAACTCTTGCCAATCTGTGTGTTTTGGGGTACGCCAAACTCTTGCCAATCTGTGTGTTTTGGGGTACATACTCACCCTGCTTCATCTCATAAATTTTTGATGTAGCTGTCCAGTTCCACCTTCTTCATCCGATATGATCGGCCTAGTTTTACCTCTTTGACTTTGCCGGACGTGACTGCCTCGTGTAGTAGCTGCCTGCTCAAGCCGGTGTAGCGTTGGGCTTCGGCTCGCGTCAAAAGAGGCTTGGCGGCAAGCTCGTTGATGGTCGGCTGGTCGGGATCGTGCTGGCGTTTCTTCGGCCTCTGCTGGCTCTGTTCCTGCTCGCCCTGCCCTGCCTCAATCTGCTTCTGCTGCCTCTGCTCGGCCTGCGTCAAGATCGCGTCGGCGAGTTGGGCTATAAACTCCTGTGGAGAGAGGCGCGAAAGCTGCGAAGCAAAAGCGCGTATGGCTTCGGAGTTTTCGGGGCTGTGACCGTTGCCGTTCGGCTCGGCCTCGCCACCCGGTGCTGGCTCGCGCACTACTGCGGCCTGAATCACTCCGCGCTTCGCGCCCAGTTCGCTTTTCAGTTGTTTTATCTCGTCGTCCTCATAGACCGATATATCGCCGGTCTTACCTCGCTCTTTCCGAACGGTCAAACGTCCGGCGCGGGCGTAATTCTCAAGCTGGCGGGTAGAAACTCCAAGATATGAGGCAGCGTCTTTTTTATTCATGCTCATAGGTGCTTTGTAACATAAGGTGCGAAGTCGGGCAACACATTTCGCACCTTCGTTTCGTGGGTTTCGCGCCTTAAAGCTGCGAAGCAGGGAAGAAGAGCAATACGCAAGTGTTTGGACGGTAGAAATTGCGCCGTCTAGGTGGCTATGTAATTAATAGCTATAGTCTGATTAGTAACGAATAAAGGAGTAGGCTTTATGTCAGAAAAGAAATTCATCAAGGTTGGTTACGAATTTATTAACCTTGATTTTATCGTAAGAGTAACAAACAAACGGCGCACAACCAGCGACAAGTGGGCAGCCACAATTCACACCGTAGATGGAGAGAGTTTTGAAGCTCAAGGAAATGAAGCGGAAAACATTTTAGTCTTTGTGGACAAGAACAAGTTATCTGATCCTTCAAAGCTAAAATAAAAGTGAGCAATATGTAAGGGCACGCTCGGCGACGCGCTCATTAAAAATGTTGAATCTTAAATTCCCCGTCAGCTTGCTGCGGGGTCGCCGAATGAGAAAATATGGGAGTCCAGAGGGAACGGCGTTCCCTCTGGTCAAGGGCGGGGTCAATACCCCGACCGCGAAGTCGGCGTGTGGCGCGTTAGCGACGCCGCCGAAAATTTATTTCTGCTAAGACCGCTTGTGCCTCGGCCTCATTTTATTTACCATGCCGGACAATCGGGCAGTTGGTGAATCCTTCTGCTCATCGGTTGCTGGGGTGAGGACAGTAACCGAATTAGAACGGGGATGCCGCTCCCAAAAGTGGCATCCCCGTTCGCTTATTTGCAGCATTAAAATACCGCGAGCGGGGTTTAATAAGTGTTAATGCGCTACCTCATCTACAGTTAATGGCTCAAAGGGAGAAGTATAAAACTATGGAGTGTCCAGATTGCGGCTCCCACTTGGTATATCAACGACCTCAAGTTCTCTCGCATTTAATTTGATTTTCGCTGGTGCTGAACTCATAAACTCACCTCCAAATGTGTTTCATCGTCTGATAACATTTTAACATAAATTCATAGTTGAAATGTTGTCGCAAGTGTTAAACTAAGCCCGAAATGGTTACTGAAGTTGAACAGATTGACGACAAAGAGCGAAGCCTATTGATTGAGGCGAAGCGCGAAGCCGCGCGTAGCTTCGACCAGACGATGATAACGCTCTCTGCTGGTGCTCTCGGCTTATCGCTCACGTTCGTTCAACAACTGGCGACGAAGCCCGCGCAGTGGCGCGCACTACTCTCTTTAGCGTGGGTTTGCTTCGGCGTCGCGCTCGTTGCCATTTTAGTTTCGTTCATTCTCTTCATGTATGCGATTGACGCGCGCATTCGTTGTGATAAGCGTAAAGAGCGGCGATGGGACAAAGGTGCGCGGCAAGCTAACTGGACTTCGCTTATAGCCTTCACGCTCGGCGTAGTGACTTTGCTGCTCTTCAGTGTAAAGAACTTTTTGAGGTGATAAAGATGGCAGACAAAAATTTATGGGATTCGTACACGCGCCCGACGCCTAGCAACGACGATTGGAATAAGAGCATGACGCTGTGGCCTGCAAAGAATCCACAGCCAACAGAAACAACGCAGCCTAGCTCGTCAGACTCGCAGCCTACGTCGTCAGGCTCAGGGGATTCGCAAGGGGATTCGCAAGGCGGGTCAGGCTCGCAAGAAAGCTCGCAGTCAGACTAAAAGTAGTTTGCGCGGGACGCTAAAATTCTCAGGACAATTTGAAGGGAGTAACTATGGCTGATAACGAACTCAAAATAATATCTGCTGAACAAGTGGCGCTTAATCTGATGCGTATTATCTCCGACCGAGAAGAGAGCGACGCGGCGAGATTCGAGAAGCCAGACGCGCGTACTTATTACCTTACGCTCTTTCACCAATGTGTCAGGGCGGGACATGGCGGGCGTTCGATGAATGACATTCTCAAAGAAGAGAGCGGCGACGCTATGCAACCGACTTCTTTCCGTCGTTAAGGCTGTTAGTGAAAGGGTGCGTCATTGACGCTAGAAGAGAAGCTAGTCAATTGGTGGATGAAGGCGGCAAGTGGCGCAAACGACAAGGCTAACTCACAGGGATTTCAGGTCGTTTATGCGGCACTCCGGCTGGTATGAGTTGTGAGACTTGCTGACCTTCGGTTATGGTTTGCTGTTTTTCTTCAGGCGTTGTGTCTAGTCGTTTGGTTTGATTCTTAAAGACTTGCTTCTCGATTCTAATGCGCGCGTTGCTCCTTGCCCCAAAAGATAAAATCACGTCGAAAGCGGCGACTAAAGTGGCGACAATGAAGCTCGCCAACCATAAGTTTCTTCCGACAGGGATGCTCGCTGCTTTGGTCAAAGCCCAAAGATTTACCAACGACAACGCTGTAAAAAATGAGCCATAGATAAGAATTGAGGTCGGCCCGACGCCGAATCTATATTTAGAAGCCGTGCCTACCATTTGTGGGTTAGGGTTATAGTCTCCGAGGACTTTGTTATACATGGCTTCTACTGGTCTGCAACGTGTGTATTCTGACGCAAACATCCAAATACCCGTTTGTGTCAGCAGCAGGGCAGCAGGTGGAAACATAATTACCCACTCGCCTAAAGTGGTTTTGAAGCTGGCAGCACCAGGTTGTATGTTGGCTAGTTCTCTAAGCATCCACGCATAAGGGATAAGCGCGATAGTTAGTCCAGAGAGACTATAACGCTGAAGTGACTTCCAGCAGTGTTGGTGACGCCATTTCCACTCGTCCAGCAAAATTTTAGCGATTTCGAGGTGATAAGCGTCCTGCGCTTTAGTGACTTCAAGTTCGTAAGTCTTTTGAGTCAACTCAAGGTCATTACTCATAGCATACACCTCCGTTGTTCCTCATTATATACGACGTAATAGATTAGGCTGTTCCATGTAGCAATCAGATAAAAAAACATAAGAGGGCTTATCGGACGCCCTTTATTTCGTCCCTGTGTCGGTGTTCTTCGCGGCTCTCATTTTCGAGCATCAAAGCACAAGATGTAGTGATCGGCTCTCGCACTCTCAAAGCCGCGTCGTGACAATTCAAGGGACTTCTTCACGAAAGCATCAACCACAATCTATTGTGGTCATTCAATGCTCGCCAGCACTCGTCTAAAAGTCATCTCTCAACTCTGAAATTTAAAGTAGAACAGTAAAGCCTTCTTGCTCGAAATGGTGATCGTGCGTGAGCACTTCACTGATGCCAAGTTCGCGCATTGCCAACATCGAAACACAGTCCGTTAGGCTATAGCCTTTATCGGGACGTGCTTCATAAAATGCGAGTCCGTTGAGAAGAGAGTCGCGGGTGTGCGAGAGTATTTCAATATTCTGATCTTCAACCACATCACGGATGGTTGCGGCAGCAAGCGAACGTGAGCGGAGAGAAGCGAAATAGTTAAGCACCTCGACTAAGACTAGCTCTGAGGTGATGAAGCGCGACCCGGCGAGGCGGCGGCGCGCTTTACTAGCTTTCGCGTGTAACTGATCGGTTGGGTTAATAACTGCGACCCAAAAACTCGTGTCCGCGAATACGGGCATCATCGTCGCGGCGCTCCGTACAGGTAGTGATCAATGTTAAGCGAACCATCCGGCGGGGCGTCCTCCCAAATTTCTGGTGGGGCTTGCGCGCTACGCTCCTCGATCTTGTCCCAGATCGGCTTTACTTCGTGGGCGGAGGATGGCTGCCTATTTTCCGCCAAGAGTTTTTCCACTAACTCGCGCTGCTCATCCGGCGGGAGTTTCCGCGCCTCGTCCAATACGCTCTCCAAACTACTCATTATGTATCACCTCTCATTATCCGACATCTTCATAGAACACTCTTGCTAAGGCTTCAATGTGGGAGAAGATTTTTTAGCTTCTGCCATACGCCGGTTCCTGACTGTCGAGCCTTCTCCTGCCTGAGCATTGCCCGCGCGCCTTCAATGCCATACTGCTGCACCATCGCCCGCACGTTCATCAAATAGCTGCCGATCTCACGTCGCTTGCTTTGGGCTTCGGCTAACGTCGGGTCTAGTTGGCACGCTGTTTCGTACTGAGCGAAAACTTTTTCAAGTGCTTCGACAGAATCGGCATTAAACGTGTCGCCGAACTTCATAATCATATCCGCTTCGAGTGCCGCCGCGTAGTTATATCGAGCGCGCCCGTCGCGCGGCTTGAGTTGTACGGCGCGCTCATAAGCTGCGACCGCATCGCTGTGCAGCCTCGCGCGCATGAACAATTCTCCGTAGTAGTCATGCGCCGCCGCGTCGTCCGGCGTGTGCTGGCGCATTTTGTTGTAGTCTCTCTGCAAAACAAAATCAGGATCGAGAGCCGCATCCGGGTCGTCGTCCAGATATTCAAGACCTCTGCGCGCCCGCATTTGCTCTAGCTCATACTGCGCTTCAGCCGCACTAACAGCTTCTTCGTCATCGTCCTCGCTCATCGTCTTTCCTCTTTCAGTGAGGGCGGGTGTGATCGCTTCGCTACTGCTGCGTCGAAGACTCTAAGAAAAGCATCCTCACAGCCGCCGCTCACAAGCACCCGTTTCTCGCCCTGCTGCTTCTGCGGTAGCCAATGCGAGCGCAGTTTACGCGGGAAGGCTTTTAGAACTTTTGAGTATTCCCGCCCAATCTCTCGACTGATTAAAACCTTAACGCACGGATGCGGGTAGTCGGGATGCGTGCGGGCTACCCACACAAGACGACTGGCTTCTACTCCTTCTGCCAGTACACGCATAGCTTCAATGGTGGCCGCTCTCATCACTTCCGAAAGCTCATCATCATTACCGGCGAAGCGTGGGCGCTGGTCGCTTTTCAGAGAGATAATGAGATACATCGTTTTCTCGTAATGGGGGCTGCCTCTGCCGTCCGTCAAATAATTGTCGGCCTGCGAGGGCGTCAACTCATCGCAGTCCACCGCGAACCATCGGCGCGTTAGGTACTTCTTTGGGTCATCTCTGATTCCGGCCTCTCACCCTTTGTTATCGTGCAACGTCCTGTTGAAGTGCTGCGCGATTTCTCGACTACTTTAACTCTGCCTTTGCTCTCAGACATTGCCCGCGCTCCTTACAAAATATCAAGGGTCGTCTCGGTCTGCTTCGCGTTGCCGGTCGTGTCCATGCCGT
>MWWI01000134.1_pt1 | contig 16823 bp, 15 predicted proteins | sample 1047321 | NCBI WGS metagenome assembly MWWI01 (sample SAMN06349966, study PRJNA376086) | soil metagenome | isolation source: FI-1 sample Antarctic (ecotone) soil | place: Antarctica | reverse complement strand
TGTTCAGCGGTTCGTTTGTTCCCGGTCTTTGCAGATGCACGAACTCTTTTTCCTTCAAAGATAAACTCATACCAATATGTTCCGCCACGTTTATAAACTGCCATTTTCTTTGTTCTCCTTTTTCTTCTTTGCCTTCTTTTTTCTAGCGTTTAGATATAAATCACCATTTTCTTTCCAGTTCTTTCGTAAAAGACGCATTCGACGATTTCTAGCGTGTTTCTTTGAACAAGCGTAGGAATCTTTTCGGTTAGCCCAAAATAGTTTTTTGCAATATTCACAAAAGCGAAGACGTGAGATATTTACGCCTTGAATTGCTTTCACATATTCGGAAAATTGAAATTCCACATTTCCTTCCCGGTCAACTGATAAGCTGACATCTGGAATTTGAATTTCATAATTGAGAGCAGTTTTAGCTAACAAATCAAGTATGATAAACAATCTATCTGTTGACTCAGTTTCTAGATCGTTAATAAGGAATAATGTTTTCCACTTTTGTAAGAATTTAGTAGCTTCTTTATCGCTAATATCAAAGTCTTTATGTTCTTCCAACAAAATATAACGTGCCGTTAAATAAACCAATATACTGTTTCGATATTTTTCATTTACTAAGCCAATATATTTAAGTTGTTCGGCAACTTTCCAACAAGCAATAAATTTGTAAAGTGGCTCAATATCTGAATACAGTTTATTGAACGCATCAAAAGCTTCTTCACCTTTTTTGATAAAAACTTTTATTTCTTTTTCCTGACTGATCTTGTATAAAACAATAGCTCGTTTCAAAAAATTTCTTATTTTGATAATTTCTTGGCTATTGTCAACAGCACGCAAGCAAAATCCAAATTCATCCCGTTTTTTCAATTCTTCCGGTAATTTACTTGGATATACAATGTAGTTCTTACCAAAATCAGCACCTACCAATTCAAGTTGCTCGTTAATTGAGAGATCAAAAAACACCTTCTTCCATTTTTCAAAAGCTACTTCAAAACCGCTTTTCGATATTTCTAAATTCCAATCAAAATTGAAATTGGCTGGCAAAATATTTGCAAGTTTAATTAATTCAGCAAGTTTCGGGTTACATTTGTATTTAGAACGAGATGGTTTATTTGATCCTTTATGTAGCGTTTTTGTGCGGCGTTTAGCAGAAAGAATTTGAACACCCTTTTCTTGTTTTTCCTTGCTATTGTCTGCCTTGTCTTGCATAATTTGGTAAGATATTAACATAAAGAGGTGAATTACTCAATGCAAGAAAGTGCTACATTAATGCAACATAATAAATTGGCATACAGCATTCGTGAAATGTCAGAACAGGTCGGAATTTGTGAAAGAAAAATTCATTATGAAATAGAACAAGGAAAACTGAAGGTTTCCAGAATCGGCAGACGAATTTTGATTCGAGCTAATGAAATTGACCGTTGGTTAAGTGAAGCAGAAAATTAGTCTTTTTTAATGTTTGACACAGTTGCCATTTCACGATCCTTTGGACGTTCGCCAAATATTGATTTGCTTATCAAAAACGACTGTAAGCCTTTTCATAGTAAATACAATGGTGAACCTTATAAACTTGTCTTGAATGATGATAAGGATGCGAAAGAACCGCGTTTAACGATTTCTAAATCACCGCAGGGATATTGGATCATAAGAGCCGAAGTTTCGATTGGTGCTTGGATGTTCAATTCAAACCTCTTTTTACCAAATGAGAAGGATATGAAAGAGTTTTTTCCGATGCTTACTGATTTTGTCAGATTTAAAACTGATATTAAATTCGATGCACGCTTGGAACGAATAACCCGTGTTGATATAACGCGAGATTTTTATGTCGGCGAAGGTAAGGACGTGAACATTATTAAAGAACTGAACTTTCTTGAAATACCAAGATACAACAGACGATCATTTAACAACACGGGCATATCTTTTGAAAACAAAGGAAAAGAGAAAAACAAGAAGTTTTTAGTTTACAGCAAACATCAGGATTTTATTGATAAAAACGCCACCGAAACTGAAATTGAATTGGCTAAAGGTATTTTGAGGTTGGAAGTGCAACACAAAAACAATCGAGCAGTGACTAATCTCTCAAAATCTTTTAAGTTTCCGAATCATAATGCGAACCTTATTCTGACACGCGATGTTTCGGATAAGGTTATTGAAACTGCTATGACGCTAATTTGCCTTGAACCATTGTTGCAAAATACAGATTGCAAACTTGAAAGATTGGCAACGAATTTTGACAAGTCAATGCCACTAACATTAGCCGGACACTTACTTTATAAAGCAAAATACGGAGTTGATTATGGGAAACTTCCATTTATCAATCTTTCACCAGCGACCATCAAGAAATATGAACGAGAGTGTGCGAAAACAGGTATTTTATCCTTATAGAGTATAACTGTGAACAAAGTGTTATGAAATACAGACCAACTACATCAAGAATGTCCGACCGCGAGAAGCAACAAACTTACAAAGCTGTGGTTTTAGCTATTAAAATCATCAACGATAAACAAGAAGCATTGAATCGTTATAGAGATGAAGCACTTTCTTACGCCGCTACAAATCCGGGTAACTATTCTTTTAATTTCAATATGGATTTTATGAATGTAAAACATAAGTTACTTTTGGGTTATTTGCAGAGTGTCTATTCTAACCAGCGACAAAGAGAAACGAAGATTTTGAATGAATCGAAAAAGATTGCAGAAGAAACCGAAGCGTCATATCAAGAAGTAAAAGAATCGTTTTTAGTATTGATGAATAAATACGTCCTATCTTAATTATGTTCTGTTCAATATGCCAGCATCCGCAACAGGCGGAAATGATTATTATTTATGCCCAAATCAATTCGTTAAGGGCAACAGCGAACTATTTTAATGTCGGATACAGAAGTTTTCTAAGGCATCTTGACCGCTGTATTCCATATATAATGGAAGAACAGGAGAAGAGAGAATATGAGCGAGATTTTAAGGAAACTGCTAAAAAGTTGCGGCTACATTTCCAACCCGAACTAAAGCCCTATCGCCGGAAGTCAATAATCACCAAAAAGGTTGAATTCACTTGGAGCCGTCGGGCGTGGGCAAAAAAGGGGTGTAATACATCAGAAAATGACTAAAAATGCCCTAAACAGAGGGAAGAGAGGAAGGAAGTGTCACAGCAAAATAGAAAATTTATTAGTTCTCTTTTTGTAAGTTAAATTAAATCAACGAATTACGAGATTAACTGAATCAGCTGCTAGAAAGAACATTAGCTTTTGGGTTACTCAACATAAGATAAATATCATTTTTGTAACAAGTTAACGATAAATTAGTTCTAAATAATTCAATATTTCAAAGAGTTTTTTAGTCTGTTGCAGACAGATAATTCAAAGAAGGAAGTAAATAATATGCTAATAACAATTAATCCAAATATAAAGAGTTATCAATATGCCATTTAACAACTATATTTCATTCTAGTTATTGAGCAATATAAGTGCATCATTGCGTCACATAACGTCACAGTAATAAACGCTAATTATAATTGTCATTTCGTAACATTTCGTCCCAAAAGTTGTTATCAAATTTAAGTAGTTATTTCGTTAGATAGAGTTAAATTGCGGAGGTTAAAAGATTGTCATTTCGTGTCATTTCGTGCCACTTCGACACGATTTACAGTATTTTAATAATAAATTTTTGTTATCAAAGTGATAGTGATGTTGTTTTTCGCATTTCATAACATACGCTACAACAAATATATTTGATATTTATGAATTTTATCCAATTGGATTTCAAAATTACTATCTGCAATAATGGTCAAACTTATGAAAGCAAAAGACTCAACAACTACTAGATATAAACTCCGATTTGGGGGTAAGAATGAGCTAGATGCTTCCACACTTGGAGAGGTCTTATTAAACACAGTTGCACTCACTGAGGAAGCAAACAAGGTATTGGGAAACTATCACCCATTGAACATCAATGTTAAATCTCATAAGAAAGGTAGTTTTATTGTTGATCTAGCATTTCAAGTTCCCGAAGCGATTGATGCCATAGTTCCTTTGATAACTCCCGACAACTTAAAAACTGCTAAATTAGCAATTGAAAGTATTGTTGGCTTGGTCGCAAGTGTTTTATCACTACGAAAGAAACTCAAGAATGAAGCACCAAAAGAAATTGATATTGACGGTGATAATGTCACTTTAACCACAGGCAATAATAATAAGGTAACTACAACTATAAACACTTATAAACTTTATTTTGATAATGCTCGTGGTCAAAAGTCGGTTCAAGACATTTTGAATGCAGTTGAAGGCAATAAGTCGGTTGAAGATTTTTCTCTTCTTGATGATAAAGATGAGCCACTTTTTGAAGTTAATAGAAAAGAATTACCACAATTGATTGCTCCTATTTCGATTGAGTCAGATACACAGCGTAGCAAGACAGTTAGAGTATTATTGAATATTTTGGCACTTGATTGGCAAGTTACAAAAAATAAGTGGCGTTTTATATTTCAAGGCAACAAAATTTTAGCGAAAATTGAAGACCCAGAATTTGCTAATAAAGTTAAAAACGGTGAGCGTTTTGCAAATGGAGATGCACTTGAAGTTGATTTAGAAATAGAACAAGAATTTGACAAAAGCGTCAATACTTTTCTCAATAAAAGATACAAAGTGTTAAAGGTAATTAGACATATTCCCCGTGAAATTCAACCTCCTCTAATTACTGAATAATAATAAATTTAATTCAGATACACATACTTAGTTTCTACAAATAGATTTTTAATATGAGTGAAAATATTCTTCAATATGAATCAAAAGTTTGGGCAACTGCCGATCTTTTACTAGCAACGGGAATTAAACAAAGCGATTTCCCTAAATTTATGATGCCATTTTTTGCTTTGATTATGGTGGAAAGTCGTTTAATCAGAGCCGCAGATAAAGTTCGTGAAGATTTCCCGGAAGATAATATAGAAGATTTTTTAGAGGATATACGTGACGTAAAACAAGGCTTTAACGAATACATTTTACGACACAATAAATCCCTTAAAGACATCTGCAAAAATGATAAGACTTTTGAAAACGATTTCGACAAATATCTTAATGCTTTTGATTATGAAACTAGAGATTTACTAGGCGTAAATAAAGGGCAAACTGAAGAAAAGTTTTTGGATATTTCAGGCATCGCCGGACAGCTTAAAAAGAAAAAGATATTATTTGCGTTTACGAAGGCTTGGGCAGAAATTGATTTACTACCTTTCAATAATAGTGAGATAACGACACTCGAAGAGCATATTAAGAGAAAATGGGCTGATATTTCTGCTGAAACTGCCGGAGAACAATATACGCCAGACGATATTATTTATCTTATTGCTGAAATCATTGCAAGCAAGATTGAAGATAAGGGCGAATTTCTTACAATTTACGATCCCACTTGTGGTGGTGGAAATTTACTTTTCGGTATTGAAGATTATTTGCAAAAGAATTTCAAAAGTCCGACCGCAACATTTGGTCAGGAATTGAATGATGCTTTATACGCACTTGCCAAAATTGAGAGCCGTTTTCGTGAAGATTCTCATATTACACACGGCAACTCTCTAACCGAATTAAAACACGATGATAAGCGGTTTCACATTATCGCGGCTAATCCGCCTTATGGTTTAGATTGGAAAGGATTCAAAAGCGACATATTAAAAGACGAAACAGGCAGATTTAAGGCTTTGCCGTCGATTTCAGACGGACAGTTTTTATTTACACAACATATTATTTCTCAACTTGATAAAACAGGCGTAGCGGTTGTCGTTCATAACGGTTCTACATTGTTTAGCGGCGATGCCGGAAGTGGTGAAAGCGAGATCAGGAAATACTTTTTCGAGAGTGATTTTGTCGAAGCTATTATTCAAATGCCGACCGACGAATTTTTTAACACGAACATTTATACATATCTTTGGGTTTTCAATAAAAATAAGCCTTTAGAACGGCAAGATAAAGTAATTCTCATCAATGCAAGTGAGAAATTTGATCTTTTGAAGAAAAACAAAGGTAAAAAACGAAAGATAGTTTCCGAGTTCGGACGGCGTGAAATTGTCGAAACTTTAGAAACTTTCAAAAGTAATGATTTTGCCAGAGTTTTCGATAAAGAGTTTTTCTATTTCAATAAACAGGCAATAATGCTGACTAATTTGGATGAAAACGGAAAGACTTTGGAAAGCATTTTGCCGATTAACACAAACCGTAACGGCGAAGAAAAAAGAGCCGATTCGATAAAGTTGAAGCCTTTGAAAATCGTTCAGGATGAAACTGTAATTGATAAATTTGAGATCACTGATTTCGATAAAGAGCGATTCGCCAACTTAAAAGATTATTATCAAAATGAAATACAGGAAACAGTTAAAAGTTTGGATTATAAAGAAAAGGATTTAACGGTATTTACTAAAGATGCGAAATACTATTTCGATGAAGATAAAGAAACTGTCATAAAAGAAACAGACGGCAAGAAACAAGAATTAGGATGCGGCAAAATCGTTGTAAAAGCGTCTTATAAAAAAGCGACTCGCACGAAACAAGCAAGTATCGTTATTTTGTCGCAACTTACACCAGATTATCAGAAAGACTATGAAGTAATTCAATATAGTCAGAACGAGGAACAGAATTGCAGGAACATTGCTGAATTTATGGCGAAATATATTACGAAGCCGTTTGCGTATCTTGATAATGTTGTCAGCGTGGAAATCAATTTCAACAAAGTATTTTATCAGCCGGAAGTATTGCGACCGTTGGCAGAAATCACCGACGATTTGCGAAATTTGGAATTAGAACTGAAATCTTTAGAAGCGACGCTCGGAATATAATGCAATTTACAAAATACGAAAAATATAAAAACAGCGGAGTTGAATGGCTCGGCGAAATCCCCGAAAATTGGGAATTGAAAAGAGTAAAGACTATTGGCGTTGTTAATGGAAGAGTAGGTTGGAAAGCATTAAAAGCTGCTGAATACGTTGATAAAAGTGATTACTTCTTTCTTGCAACACCAAACATAAAAGAAAATGAAATAGATTTTGTAAACGTAAATTATTTGACTAAACAGCGTTATGATGAATCCCCAGAAATAATGCTTGAGATTGACGATATTTTGTTGACTAAAGACGGCTCGACTTTAGGAACTATAAATATCGTAAAGAATTTGCCATCGAAAGGTACGGTTAATAGTTCAATTGCGGTTTTGAGATTTAACAAACATTATTTTAATAAATACGTTTTTTATCAGATAAAGTCTTCATACTTGCAAAATGTTATCAAACTGAAAAAAGATGGAGCTGGCGTTCCTCATTTATTTCAAAAAGATATAAATAACTTCGCTATCATTTCTCCAACGATTGAAATACAAACAGCGATAGCCAAATATCTCGATGAAAAGACGGCGAATATTGATAAAATAATCGAACTTTTGCAATCGAAAAAAGAAAAGTATCAGGAACTTAAAAAGACGATCATCAATCAAGCTGTTACCAAAGGACTTGATAAAAATGCAGAATTGAAAGACAGCGGCGTTGAATGGACTGGAAAAATCCCAAAACATTGGGAAATACGAAGGATAAAATATTTTCTATCCACTATGAAAGGTAAAAGTTTGGATTTTTATGATGAACATATAGTAGGTAGTTTTCCAAATCTTTCTCTTGATTATTTGAGAAATGATTCACCAAACTTTGTAAATTATTCAATAAGCGAAGATAAGAGATTGCTAGCTTTTGAGACAGACTACATTATAGTTTGGGATGGGGCAGGAGTTGGAGAAATTATGCAAGCTAAAAGAGGTATCTTATCCTCTACAATAGCTAAATTAGTCTTTAAGAAAAAAATAGTTTATCCGCTGTTCTTTTATTTTCTTAAAGACAGGTTAGATTATTTCTTGAAGAGAAATCCTAGCGGAATGGGAATTCCACATCTTAACCCATTGGCTTTTAATAATTATTTATGCCCGCTGCCACCTAAAACAGAGCAAATTGAAATCGCTGAATATCTTGATGAAAAAACAAGAAAAATTGACCAAATCATTTTGACGATTGATAAAAATATCGAAGCCTTAAACGAGTTTAGAAAAACTCTTATTAACGATGCCGTAACCGGAAAAATAAAAATATAAAAATATAAAAATATGGTAAAACAAGACAATAAATTTGAATGGGAAAAAAACTACGATGCTGAATTTGCTACGGTAAATTCATTTCTAAACAGTGATGCAGTAACTGCAAAAACGGACGCTTTCATTTTAGTTTGGGTAAAAACTGAAAAACAAGTCAGAAAAATATTTACTCACTTGATTTATCAACTTTTTACTGACAAAGAGGACATAAAAGAAACAATAGTTGAAGATAAACATCTGTATTTTGAACACTTTATACGTCTTTTTGATGCTCTCTATAAAACTTCATTTGCTGACATTGTTGGAGATGAATATAAAAACTTCTTGGACAACGACCTAAATGGTGGAGAAAGAAAACGAATCAAAAAATTCAGGAACAAAATTTTACACGGGCAATTGACCAATCAAGGACTTGGTACAAACACGTTGAGCAATGAAATAGATTTAATGCGTAATTGGGTAAAAATTGTTGCAGAGAAAATGAGTGAGGAAATTGGTTATGATGGATTGGGGCGAAATTCATTGACCGAATCTCAAAAAAAAGACATCAAATCTGAATTTAAGGAAGGAATTGATATTAAAACTCAAGCTGAGTTAGAAGATTTTATAAATGACAATAAAAAATAACCGAAAGATTGAAATTGTATCTGGCAGAAAACTTATTTGGGCTGAAAAATAACTCTTATGATAGAAACACAGTTACAAGATAGATATTTAGTCCGTTATCTTTGCGATAAAAAGGATGGATTAAACTATAAAGAAATTAAGGCAAACATTGTTTCGGATAATTTGTTTGTGAAAAGCGATTTGAAAGAGTTTTTGAGCGAAACATCACTAAACGCGAAAAACTACAAAAAACTTCTCAGGCAATACGGAAATGATGAAAACAAACTGATTACAGAGTTTATTGACGCGATTGCCGAAAGAATGAGAGATTTGGCGAATATGGCGATATTCATCAATAATACTAAAACTTTCACTTTCAAAGGCTTGAAATTCAATTTGTTTTATCCGGGCGGAGGTGAGTTTGACGGAGATAAACTTTTTAATGAAAACATCTTTTCTGTTGTTCAGGAGTGTGCCTATAAATATATTCACGATGGCAAAATCATTTATACTTTTCGCCCTGACCTCACGTTTTTTGTAAATGGTATCTATCTAGGTTACAGCGAATTAAAATCAACCTACAACAACCAAAACGCAAGTAATCACGGCAGAGGTAAGGTTATTCAAGACTACGAAAACGCGGTTCTGGCTTATCTTAAATTCGTGGGTGAAAATGATCTAACACATTCTGTAAGAAAAGACTTTTTGAAGATATTTGAAAAGGCTATTCATATCACGGCAACCGATCTTGATAATACTTATATTATTAGAAACATTTCAAACCAATTTGACGAGATCAAACGCATAAATGATGAATACGGCGATTTAGACGCGTATAAAAAATTAGCTACGAAAGATTTTAAGGCTTATCCTGTCCTAAATCGTGAAGCCGGAAAACTAGAGAGATTTGAAGAAGTTTTCAAGGCTTTGTATGACAAAGAGATGATTGAAAAGGAAATCCTTTATTACAATTTTATCGAGCGTGAAGTTGTAAAGACTGGAAACAATAAGGATTTCAAAAACGAAAAAGGAAAACTCATTGCTCCACGACCAAAACAAAAATTCGGCACAGATAAGATCGTAGCTAAAATTGACGAATTATTAGAACACGAATCAGATGATGATTATTTTATTAACAAACTTGCCGCCGAATTAGATAAAAAAGGTGTTGGCGAAGCGAGAAAGCAAGAACTAATAGAAAAACGCCTGAAATATCAAAATAACAAAAATATATATTCCCTACTGTTGCAATATGCCGCAGGTTTTGGCAAATCAAACATTATCGGTTGGTCAACTTTGCAACTCAAAGACCTCAAGAAAAACGGCGAGTATATTTATGACAAAGTGATGATTATCGTTGACCGTTTGCAACTCCGTGACCAAATTGCCAACAAGATTCTAAATATGAATATTAACAAAGCAATGTTCATCGAAGCTGATAGTAGAGATTCATTTATCAAGGCTTTGAAAAGTGATACCCGAATTGTCATTGTTAATCTGCAAAAATTTGGAACAGTAAAGCAAATTCTAACAACTGATATTTTAGAAAAACTCTCAAAACTCAGGATTGCATTTTTGATTGACGAAATACACAGATCAAACGAAGGCATACAAAATGATGAAATGCTGAGTGTTTTTGATGAACTGCAAAGTAGTTTTGATGATGGACAATACGGCAACATCAAGAAAAAGAAAAATTTGATTGTCGGTTTTACAGCAACGCCGACCGATCACACTTTAGCAAGATTCGGCGAATACAATAAATACGCCGAAGCTGAAAAACTTTGGATTCCATTTGATTATTACACAATGAAAGAAGCCATTGAAGATGGTTATATTTTGAATCCGCTGAAAGGCATCGTGCCGATTTCCGCCAAGATGTTTTTTGAAGAGCCTGATGATAATGATGATTTAGAAGGTTTTGAAGGTGATACGGGTTATGAAGATATTCCCGATGACGTTAACACAGGGATTGATGCAGACGGAAGAAAATACGCTATCAGAAAGAAACGGATTTATGAAAATGAAGAACGTATAGAAGCTATTTCAAAGTTCATTGTTGAACGGTTAGTAACGACTGTCTATCACACGATTAGAGGAAAAGGAAAAGCTATGTTGGCTGTTTCCTCGATCAAAGCCGCGAAAAAGTATAAGCGGTATATTGATAAACTATACACACAAATCATTAAAGAAAAGAAATATCAAAGATTTGCAGATGCTCCGGTTTATATCGTTTATAGTGCATCTCAGAAACAAACAAATGCAAGAAACTTAAATGATGGTCTAAGCGAAGAAAAAGTTTTACAAAATTTCAAATTATCTAAGAATGGATTGATAATCGTTGTAGATAAACTACAAACAGGATTTGATGAGCCGCGATTGCATACTTTGTTTTTGGATAAGGACATAAGAGGTATAAACGCTATTCAGACAATTTCCCGTGTTAATAGAAAAACTAAGTATAAAAACGATTGTAAAATTCTTGATTTCTCATATAGAAACGTAAATGTTCAAAACATTAAAAAAGCATTTGAGCATTTCAGCAATGTTGTCGTAAGTGATTTCGATCCGTTGGGTGATGAAAAGCGACTCTTTGATTTATACAAAGATTTGAATAAACACATTATTGCTGAAAATCACCTTAAATCATTTACCGATGAATTTGTTAATCCAAACCAAGACACGCTAGAAATATTGAAAATTCAAAGCGGGTTTAATGACTATATTAGAAAGAATCCAAAAGAATCAAAAGATTTAAAACAGAAAATAAATGGTTATTTCAAAATACTAAATCTTATCGAATATGTAATTGAAATAGAAGATAAATATTTTGATAAAATCTTCTTAGATTTTTGGAAACGGTTTAACAATGAATACAATAGCTTAAATAAATCAGACGAAATAGTTGATGATGTAGAAATTTACTTCGATAACAAAATAGGAATTATCGAACCTAATCAAAAGGAAGATACAACTGCTAATCCACGAAAGAAAGGGAAAACAAATGGAAAGCCAAGTGCAAATGGTAGATTTAAATTTGATATTCGTGCAGTTATAGAAAAGCTAAATGAAGATCAGAAGGAAATCGAGAAGTTAATAATAGATTTTCAAGAAAAAGTTGACAAACTATTTGCGTTTATTTCTTTACCTGAAAATGGAAACCGTCTAATAGCTAAAATGAAAAGTGACGGAACTTCTTTTAGTGAAGATGAAATTTATAGTGATTTTCATTTACTTTATAAAAAATTTATCAGAAGAAATCGAAAAGATTTAGGTAAATTGTTTGTCAATGAAACGAGGGATAGAGTTCATCAACTATGTGATGATTACGAGAAAAGCATCATATTCAACCAATAGCCATTCGTTCAGAAACTTATACGTTAAAGAAATCAATTATATTATTTAATAGAACAAAAGCATTTTATCAATCATTCTCATTCTTACTTGGTCTGCCCGGCTTTCGCTCCCTAACAAGTTTCAAATTCTTTTCTTCTATAACATAGGAGTTACCTATCTTTTGTGCAGGAAGTCTGCCCGAAGTAATTAACGCTTGAACACGTCGAATACTCAAACCTAACTTTTCCGATGCCTCTTTTGTGCTTATTAAATCAATCATTAAATAAATTTTAGTTTAATTAAAACTATTCGTCAATATGTATATTTTGGACTTGCTAAACTATACGTTTGTATGTATAGTTATAGTTAGTTAGAAATAACTAATAAACAAACATTAGGAGATAGTTACAATGATTAGATTAACCACAGAAAATACACAGAACGCTATTAAACGCTGTAAGCAATTAAAGCCTCGTGTGAAATATATTAAAGATAGATTATTTGTTGTTTATTCGGCGAATAATTCAAACGTTTATCACGTTAATTTTGATGTGAGCAATGGCGAAAAACTTGGACAATGCGAATGCAAGGCAAGTGAAAGAGGTTTAGTTTGTTATCACCTAGTTGCGGGAGCAACTGCTAACATTTACCGACAAGGCATAAACAAAGCACAAAAGCACTAAATCAGAAAAGGCATTCCAAAACTACGAATTTTGGAATGCCTTTCTTTTACCTAATCAAAAAAGATTAGATTAACCACTTACGAGGATATGAAAATGAAAACTAAAAAGCAAGAAATTGAAAATACCGATCAAAAAATAATTAAAGCTACTTTGCCAATGATTACAAAACTAAACGGAAAAGATTTTTTATTCTTTAACGTCCAAGATAATTCAACTGAGAGTTTTGCTGTTCAATGTCCAGACGGAACATTTGAAGCACTTGGGAAACAGTTAAAAGATAATTTAATCGAATGATTGCAATTCGATCAACAAATAATATAATTAAAGGGCAACTTACTGTTGCCTTTTTTTGATGATTGAATGAAATCAGACGTTTTGAGATTGTGGGGAGATTTGTGGGGACACCCTGCTTGCAAGCACTTGCACAGTAAAACAAGCCATACAATTAAGTTATTGTAAAACTTACACTTGCAAAGAAGTGCAATTCAATGCAAATTGCTTTATAAGAACTGCAAAAGCTTTATTCATCGGTTCGATTCCGATCGCCGCCTCCAATAAACATCGGACTAATTCTAAATTCTCAAAAAACCTCAAAATAGATATTGTGGTGAGATTTGTGGGGGGTATGAACCAGATTAAACATAAATCTTATTTCTATTCTTTATCATTTAGAGTTTCAAAGTAATATTCAATGGTTTGCTGAATAATTCCTTCTTTACCATAAGGGGTATCAGCAAGTGCGTCTTCAATTGGCTAGAACGTGCCAAAATCACGCTTTTAGTTTAATAAACACCGTTGGTTGTTAGAGCAACTAGCGGTGTTTTGCTTTTTTTAAGCTAAGAATATTATACTAAAAACGGCACGCTTTAGCAACCGTAAAACATTGATTTAATTGTATTTAACACGCCTCTTAAAGTCGTATAAATCGGCTTTTCCTGACGATGTATGTTTGTTTTGTGATTGTCGTTTATAGTCCGCAATATGTTCAACATTGACAAGAGAGCGACGCTCATTAAAGAATGATGCAGGCAGACCTGCTATATCAATAATATCAGATTCTGCAAAAGGTAGTACTAGTTTGATCTCTTCTTTAGTTACAACATCTTCACTCACTAGCAACTCAAGTGATTCTCTTAGAAATATTGGTTGTTCAACTTCTAGTTCATCATCATAAGGTTCTTCCATTCGCCACCCTCTTCTAGTGATATTCATTCTCATACGTGCAAACTCTTCATTATCAATTAAAGCTAAATCTTTTGCCCTTTGTGCCATTGCTTGAATTGATACTTTCCACTTTGTTTTTAATGCGTAAAACGTATCAAGTGTAGGTGTGCCGATTTCGTTAGAAAATGTTGTTGCAGGCATCAAAAATGCTCCCGCAAACCGATGGGCTTGTTTTTCGATTTCCTTAAATTCGGATTTTTTATTTAAGAGTTTTCTATCTATATTTCTGTGTAAAATTAGATGACCTAACTCGTGAGCAATATCAAACCTTGACCGCACAGAGATATTTTTATCGCTACCTAAAACAATCATTGGTGCATCAAGCCACGTATTCCATTCTGAAAAAGCATCTAACTTATCAGCTTCAAGAGAGAAGCGACTTACAATTGCTCCATTTTGCTCAATCAGTCTTACCAAGTCACCGATTGGATTATCCGTAAGTTCCCAAAAACGTCTTATTTTTGTAGCCAAAGACTCAATCATTTCTGACGAAATCTGCAAAGGATTTTTAGGTATTTCAAATTCGGGAAAATTCGGTTGCCGAGAAGAAATATATTGTTGAACAAAAAAAGCCGTCCGTTCAAACCAATGGTATTTTCTTTCTGCTTTCACCCTTGCGGATTTTGTTGCAGAACTCATTGATCGGTAAAACAAATTTCCGCCATTAACTGATTGGCTTTCTTGCAGAAAAAAATGGTGTGGTAGATTAACAACCTGCACAATTGTATCCATTATGTCGGGATGTGGTGTAGTTTGGCGGTCTGCTTCATATTGATATACAGCTTGCCTAGATATGCCTAGAATTTCAGCGAGTGCGGTTGCTGAAATTCCTCTAGCTTCTCTAGCTTCCTTTAATTTTGCTCCGACAAAACCGGATGTTCCAAGTTTCATTTATTATCCAACCTTTTTCTTTTTGTTTTGTTGCAACTTTTTTAACGCTTCATCAGAAAGTTTGATGTCCAATTTAGGTTTAACAATTTCCTCTTTAACGCTCCATAACTCACTTACCAAAACATTATATTTCGCAAAAAGATTTATTTGTGCTAGATATTTCGTGCAGTCAGAATTTGGGAATACTATTTGAGCAAATCCCGGTCTTTTGGGGTTTGTAGCGTCTTCGCCGTGAAGTAATATTGCATACAAAGAAGCGTCAACAGGCGGTATTTCAATTTGTTCATCATAAAGTTCGATTTGGCTACTTCTTGCTAATGTATTACGAAACATTGCGCTTCTTACCATTATTTTAGGATGAGCGACTTGATTGGCTGTGATTACAACATTTTCTGCTTGAAGCGTTGTGAAATAGCTAGTTTTTTTCTTATTAGTCTGAACGTTGGTATAAACATTAGAATATCGCTTTCCAAGTTCTCGCAATTGAACTTCAAGTTTTGCTCTTCTAATATGCCCTCGTAAATCGTGTGCTTCTTCTAAAGGATAATTCTTTTTACATTCTTCATAAGCACTCAAATAAACGGTTTTAGTTAATCTAATTAAGTCTTTCAAGAAATCCTCTTGATAGGCGCGTAAGAAGCTTTGCCTCATTTCCACTTCATTTTGTGTTTTCATATTATTACTTTTTCCACGAATTACTTGCTACGAATAGCTTGACAAGTAATATGTCGTTTTTACTCTATTTTGTCAAGTAATAATATAAAAAAAGTTTGTTATTATACTTTTGAGGCAAGATCAAGCACTATTGAGGCAAAATGAGTTATGAGGCAAAGCCTTTATTCATTAAAAAATTAAGCTACTTTTACCTTCCTTTGATTAAATAGTTCCAACTTCTTTATAGCTTCTATTTTATGCTCTTCTACTGGATGAGCATAACGCATAACCATTTCGATTCTGCTATGTCCGAGTAATGCGGCAAGTGTTACAAGATCAACTCCCGCCATTGCCATTCTGGAAGCAAATGTATGCCTTAGATCATATATACGGAACTTTCTAACGTCTGCCCTATCTCTTGTTCCATAGTGTGCGTTGTTTAATTTTACAATAGGTTTTGTTTTACTTTTTCCACCACGACCACCAGAAAACAGATAGTCACCTTTTGCATTCTTAATTCGTGATGTCAAAACTTTTGTAGCTTTGTAAGATAATGGAATACGTCTTCGAGCCGCTTTTGTTTTGCCCTCTTGAATCATCAGATATGATTGATCTAAATTTATATCTTTCATTTTCAAGTTGTAGATTTCACCGGGACGGCAACCGCATTCAAGCATAAGGATTGCGACATCTTGCAAAGGTTGGCTTGCCGCCATTAAATACAACTTCTCTTCTTCCTGTGTAAGCACTACATAATTATTGTTATCTTCTTTAAGAAACTTAACCTTACTTACAGGATTTTTTAATAAAATATCAGCCTTAATGAAATGATTGAATACTATTTTCAAGGTGGCTAATTCTTTATTCACAGTTGCGGGTTTGAGTGTTTTGTTAGTTTTGGCATTTTTATTCTTTTTAAGCATTCGGGCGGGTGCTTTTTTCTTTTGCTTACTTCGCCATACTTTATACTTTTCTACATCATCGGATGAAATATCATCAAGATATTTGTTACCAAAGAATCTTAGTAATGGTTTGCTTGCGACTGCGTAGCGGTTAGCGGTTGAAAGTTTTGTTGCGTGTTCTGTCTTAGACCATTCGAGAAATTGTTTAACGGCATCGGTCAAGGTTGGGATGATCGGCTTTTCAACATCTAACCCGACTTCCCTTTTTGCAAGTTGTGTTTTCTTTGCCGCTTCAATCTGTTCAGCGGTTCGTTTGTTCCCGGTCTTTGCAGATGCACGAACTCTTTTTCCTTCAAAGATAAACTCATACCAATATGTTCCGCCACGTTTATAAACTGCCATTTTCTTTGTTCTCCTTTTTCTTC
>MWWI01000133.1_pt1 | contig 16838 bp, 10 predicted proteins | sample 1047321 | NCBI WGS metagenome assembly MWWI01 (sample SAMN06349966, study PRJNA376086) | soil metagenome | isolation source: FI-1 sample Antarctic (ecotone) soil | place: Antarctica | reverse complement strand
CCGAAATCACGCTTTTAAGAAGCGAGCGAGTGCCGGTTATCGCCGGGATTCAAAGTTTCGCGCAGCTTGCCGAGCGATACGGACACGACGCGGCGCGGACGATTGCCGAGAATTTTCAAACGAAACTTGTTTTAGCCGGTTTGGAGTTCGACAGCGCGGAGCGCATTTCAAAGCATTTAGGCGAATTGACGATTATCGAACACCGAGAGAGCCATACAAGAAAAGGTTTTTTCGGAGAAGAAGCGAACCGCACGAGGAGCTTACAAAAATACGCTCGCAGGCTTTTGACGGCGAACGAGATAACGCAGCTTTCGGACGATGAAGTTTTGATAGTATCGGCAAATAAAAAGCCGTTTATCGCTCGAAAATGGTTTTACAACAAAGCAGCAAAACAAAAGCAGGCGCAAAAATGCGGGGCGGTCATAACGGGCGATCTGCCACCGCAGCAACTATCACCGATGCCGGCAGCGTTTGCGCCGCCATCGCCGCCGATGATTGAGACCAACGGCGGCAGCGCAACGAACGGAGCGAAGCGAACACCGCCGCCGGAGATGCCGAGTTTTGATAATTGATGCTCAAAAAATTATTGTTTCAATCCGAGGCTTGCCGCCACACTCAACGGACGCGGCGCACCTTGAATTGAAACCGGCGGCGCACAGCAGACTTTGAAAAGTTGTTTTTTATTATACAGAATGACGGTAATAGAATTATTTCGGAGCACTGAATTTTTAATCGCAAAATTGAAATTCGTCATACAAGATGTTGTGTTTAATAAAAACGCCAGAAAATGACCTGAAATGAGCAGTTTTTGAAGTCGCTCGAATACAAGATATTGTGTTTGAGCGGTAAATTTTTAGAAAAATCGGAAAAGTTTAAGCAAAACGCGCCCGATAATAGGCGATATGTTATTTATGGTCAATTATTCGTTTAAATCTTCCGTCTCCTATGCCTCTGATTTCGGCGATAGGATTTTGCCCGTTGCCGAACGATCAAAAGTAAGTTGAATTTTTCGATAAAGCTTTGTGGTCTGTCAGTAAATAATTTCAACCGACAGCCTTTTTCGATTAAAGACGATTGAGTTATTAATAACTCAATCGTCTTATTGTTTAAATAGTTAGGAGTTACGCAGTTGGGCGAGAGCCATTGTAATTACGATGCTGAAGTTATATTTCAGCTATCTCGTAAAGCCCGTGTTTACAAGGCTTAATGACTTTTTGAAAAAAGGCGGTAAATTGTTCTTACGATGCCAAAGTTATTTTCAGCTATCTCGTAAATGTATTATTACCAATAATTGCTATTTTCTCAAGTCCAACTGCGTAACTCCTAAATAGTTTATGAATCAACTATAAAATACTCAACACCCTCACTTAAGCTGACTAGCTGCAAAGATGATAAATACAATTGCGGCTACAACTCCAATGGCAATTATAACCCCACTGGAAAGATTGTTTCCCTTTGCTTGGCCTACTTGTGAGTATGAAACAGAAACAGGTTGCCCCGTTTTGGAATTCATCACGGCGAATCCATTTTCATTCGATTCGATAATGTAACCTTTTAATTTCGTTCCATCTTTAAGTTTTAATTTAATTTTAGCATCAGAACCCGTTCCAAGTTTTGTGATTTTTGTCTTGACCGTTTCCACAAGTTTTTCCTCTTTGGTCTTGGCAAACGTCAGTTGGACAAAAAACATTTGCGTCAAAATCGCAATAAGCGTAAATGATAATGTTTTTTTCATTTTAATCCTCCATTTAATCGTTCCTTACAGGTTTAATTCCCCTTAGCTTGCTATGGAACTTCCGATTTAAAACCGCGTCAGCTTGCTGCGCGGAAAATTTATTTTTTTCTTAATTGTTTGTTTCATATATTTATTTTGTAAGAAGTTAAATTGGTTTAAGTTAATTTTTCTCTGCACACAAGATAAATTTATTGTCAAAGACGAAAAAGATTGTAAAAATTTGGATTTCGTAATTGCCAAAAAGTGATTTTCCCAAAAAAATCACAGTCCAAATACGCGCTGTTAAAATTTAGCTTGAATTAGAGAATTTCATTAGGTTTACTGAAAGATAAAAAGGTTGTCCATAAAATTTAAGTTTAATAAAATTTCATATCGCGCCCCGATTACACCTAATAAGTCAAGGTAGAGGTGTTATTTTAATTTGCAACTTTGCGTTGTTGAAAGTTTGAAAAGCCGGAACGTTGAAATGTTGGGTTGCTAGAATCGCAGTTCTGTGAAATGATAGCGGTAAATATCACGAGGAGAAGTTAATGCTTGTTTCGATTGCAAGTTTCAAAGGCGGAGTAGGAAAAACAACAACCGCAGTTCATCTTTCGGCATACTTTCAAAAAAAGGGAAAAACCGTTTTAGTTGACGGCGACCCGAACCGCTCCGCGCTTGCTTGGAGTGAGCGCGGGAGTTTTCCTTTTCAGGTAATAAACGAAAGCGATCTTGCCGCCCGCGCCGGAGAATTTAGCAACATTATCATTGACACGCCGGCACGACCTTCAGCCGAGGAACTCAAAACGCTTTCCGCAGAAAGCGACTTGCTTTTGATACCAACGAAACCCGACGCTTTGAGCCTCGACGCGCTTTTGAAAATTGTCGCCAGCTTGCAAAGTTTCAATGCTCAAAACTACAAAGTTTTATTAACCTTAGTTCCGCCGAGAAGCAACGCCGCGAGAGATGCAAAGGCGATGCTCGACGAAATCAAAGTGCCATACTGTAAAACGGAAATACACCGGCGGGCGATATGCGAAAGAGCAGCGTTACAAGGTAAGACGGTTGATAATTTGAGAGACGGTCAAGCAGCTTGGGAAGAATTTACTACGCTCGGAAAGGAGATTTTCAAACGATGAGCAAAAATAGATTTGCAGGATTACAAGCAGTTAAACAGTTACAGGACACCAAAGACATTGAGGTAAAGGAAACGCCGCAGAATAAAGCCTTTGAACAATCGCCGGTGCAAGTGGATTTACGCAGTAACGGAAGCGATGACGCGACCGCACCGAAACGCGGCAGACCAAACGGAAAGCGCAGCAACGCCGAGTTTCAACAAGTAACGGCTTACGTTCGCCGCAACACTTACCGCCGAGTTTCCATAAAACTTTTAGACCGCGAGAACAAAGGCGAGTTTAGCGAATTGATTGAAGAACTATTGCAAAAGTGGCTGGAAGAATAATTTTAAGTTTTTAACATTTCATAATTTCAGCAACGCAAAAACGCAAATGAAACCGAAAGAACAAACAGCAAAATCTAAAACAGAGAAACCGCACCGGAGAAAACGCGAGAAGTCTAAAAAGTTTGAGCAGCTTGAAGTATCAAAGCCGATTCAGCTTACTTTATTCGATTTAGAGCCGGACGAAGATAACTACTCACACTCAATAGAGCTTTACGATTTTATACCAAAGTATGTTTGGGGAAAGGTTGAACGGCTTAACGGGAAATTTTTAGACAGCCTGAAACGTGATTTTGAGTGCAGAGGCAGAAAATACCATTTAACTTTAATGCCAGCCAGAATAGAATTTGCGGACGGTTCTAAAGAGTTTTACCCGTCGAAGCGCGAAGAACTCGTAGAAGATGCTTTACGCAAACTGATGACGGAGAGGCAAAGTTTAATGCTGGACGGAGAAGCTGGAATAGTTTTTACACTTTACCAGCTTCAAAAAGAATTGAAAGATAAAGGGCATAGTCTCGATTATGACCAACTAAAAGAATCTTTAGAAATCCTAACGAAAGTGGATATTGAAATACAGTCGGAAGATAAAGAAACGCAGCTTTTCTTTAGTCCGATTGAAACGTTAGGCTTGAAGGGAAAAGGCAGCGAGACGCAAACCTTCGTTAGATTTTCGCCGCTCGTTACGCACAGTATAAAATCCGGGACTTACCGACTAATCAATTATGACAAAGTTATGAGCTACCGCAGCGTCATTGCTCGGCAGCTTCACAAAAGAATGTCGCACCATTACACGCAGGCGAGCTTTACCGAATCTTACGAAATTCTTTTGACAACCGTAGTTAGAGATTTTGGATTAACGCCGCAGAAGCGCATATACCAGAACTTAGTTGAGGTTGAAAACGCCATAGAAGAAATGAAGCAAAAGAACGTGATTCTAAACTGCAAAGTAGAAAAGATATTCGACACCAAACCGAGAGCAAAATTGATTGATGCGAAATTCAAATTTCAGCCGCATTTTGATTTTATCGCCGACGTAAAAAGAGCGAACGCGAGAGCAAAACGAGTGCGCGGATTAACTTAGGGAGTATCTAGTTTTGACCTACGCATTATCTAGTTCTGACCTACGCATATATCTAGTTTTGACCTACGCATTATCTAGTTCTGACCTACGCAAGCAGTTTTTTGACAGTTTTCGATGAAGTTTTCCACAGGCAGAGCATGGAAAGTATCTAGTTTTGACCTACGCATTATCTAGTTCTGACCTACGCATAGTGTAAAAGTATCTAGTTTTGACCTACGCATTATCTAGTTCTGACCTACGCATAAGAAAAAAGGAGAGTTTTTGAGCAGGTTTTTAAAGATTTTTGATAAAAAACAGGACGCACCATCTAGTTTTGACCTACGCATAGCGTCCGATAATTGTTGAAAACAATAGAGTTGTTTTTACAAAATCGCGCCTAACCTTCTTAACCTCTTATTTAACCTAATATTAATCTTGATTCTTAACCCTTGTGTTATCGGACGCAATAGAGATAAATGAATCTTTGAACAGGAAAAATGATAAAATTGCAAGCAATTTGAGGAAAAACTTATGAGTATCGCAATTACAGTAGAGTTGCCCGAATCAGTCGCTAAAAAACTTGGTAGCAGCAAAATGGATTTATCACGCGCCGCCCTAGAAGCCATCGCGCTTGAAGGGTATCGCTCAGATCGCTTAACCGGCTTTCAAGTAATGGAGATGTTAGGTTTAGAAACCAGGCTTGAATTAGATGCCTTCCTGAAAGCGCACCACATTGATTTGGAATACACCTTTGAAGATTTAGAACGCGAACACGCAGATTTAGACCTTTTACTTAAAAAATGATTGTTATTTCCGATACATCTCCGCTTAATTACCTAATTTTAATTGATTATCAAGACGTTCTACCAATTTTGTTCGGTCAAATCATCATACCGCAGGCAGTCTTGAATGAATTACAGCACACGAGAACGCCGGAAAAAATTAAGAATTGGATTGCTGCAAAACCCATCTGGCTTGAAGTCCGAAACGTGCGCGTAAGTTCAATCAACAAACTTGAAAACTTGGACTATGGAGAACGTGAAGCCATTTTTTTGGCTGAAGAACTCGGAGCGAACGCAATTTTAATAGACGAAAAGGACGGACGGCGAGAAGCTGCCAAACTCGGATTTATTACTATCGGCACTTTGAGTGTGCTTGACCGAGCGGCAGAAACAGGTTTGATTTCATTCGCCGAAGCGATTGACAGACTGCGAAAAACGCCGTTTCGAGAGCCAAAGCAGATTGTCCAAGCCCTACTTAATAAGCACAAACAAATATAGTCAGCTTGCGTCCAGCTATTGCGCTAATAGACAACCTACTTAATAACAAAACTTTCAAAAGACAACAAAACGCTCTGTTATTATCAACCGTCCTAAACGCTGAAAAATTATTTTCGGCGACCTCGCTAAACTCACACAAGACAATCATCAACCAAGCCCATAACCTAACGCACCAAATTTTCTAGAACAGACTTGTTTTGAGAGGAAAGGCAAGGTACGCAAAACGCTATCGCGTTTCGCCGCGCAAGCGCGCCTTGTCCGTTTGAATCTTCGATTCACCGGAGAAAAACAAAAGACTCTAGGCAGTCAAAACCCATCCTGATTTTCTCAAAAATAAAATTTTTCGTTTTTAATGGTAATTTTGGCACGCCAGATGCTTAATGCTCAGTGAACATTTTCATTGTTTAAAAAACTCAATAATTTACGAGCAAAAAGCTATGACAATTCCAAAATTGTTCGTTGACCCGTTCGGCAACAGCAACATTTTTATCACGCGCCCGGAAGTCGAAGCGGGCGACATTTCGGACACGTTGCTAATTCTGCAATCGCTACTCGACGACCGGCGAAATGTTTTGCAGCAGCAAAATAAAATTCGTGTTTTCGTAAACGGCTACGATGGCGATCCGCGCGAGCTTTGGGACATCGCCGAAGTTCGAGCGTTTTACCGGAAACTTGATGAGAAGTTTTCTTACTGGTTTTGGTTTTGCGACAAGACGGACGTGAGCTTGAAAGTCATCTCCGATTGCCTTTACCAGCCGACCGGCACAGCCAAAGAACAGCGGCAAACGGTCGCGCTCATTGATGACGCAGAGTTAGCCACATTTATGCGCCGTCATTATCAAGCCGTTAATGAATTGTGCGAGAACTACAACATACCGGACGCGGAGCGGCTGAAGGTTTTAGAAGCGGTTGAAAATTACTTTGAGCAGTATTATCACGGCACTAATTTTTTCGCCAGAATTCCTTTTATCGGAAACATTGTTACAGGCAGAAAGCAGAAAGGACAAAATTTTCGTCCCTACGCTTACGAGCGTTTTTCACAAAAATAGGTTTTTAGATGAGCAGGCAACAATACCCGAAAAAGATTTTAGTCAGGCTTACCGAAGCCGAAAAACAAACGATTGAAAGAGGCGCGAAGCAGTCGCAGCTTTCCGTTTCGCGTTTTCTTGTCCGGTCTGGAGTCGGCGACGAGCGCGGGCTTGACCCGGCGGAGCGAGAACTTAGGGAACAGGCGATTTATGAACTGCGGCGCGCCGGAGTCAATCTTAATCAAATCGCTTATGCAATGAACGCAGCCAGACGAACCGGGCGCGGCGACGAGCCGCCAGCGCCGGAAATCGCGCAAGCCGCCGAGAGTCTGAAAGCAGCGTTAGAAGCAGTCAAAAAAGCATTTTAGAGCGGAAAAGTAATGAGCATTGCAAAGTTTACAGTGGGACGACGCGGCGCGAGCGGACGACACGCCAGCTATATCACCAGAGAATCGGCTTGCCGCTCAATCAGCTTTTACAATCTGGACGAGCAGCGCGGCGAGAACGATTTTGAGAACCGCGTTAATGCCATTTCTCACGCTTACGCCAGAGAGGACATCGAAACGGCTAAAGAAGGGCGCGGGCGAACGCATTACCGAATAATTTTGTCTTGGGACAGAAAAGAAGAAACCGACGCTGCCAAAGAACAAGCGCACGAATTTTTGAAAGAAAATTTCGATAAAGGGCGCGGTTTTATTGCTGTCCATCAGGACACGGAACACACCCACGCTCACGTTTGGCTTGATGCCCGGACAAACGACGGGCGCAAATTGCATATCAGCAGGAGCGTTTACCGGCAGCTTGATGAGAGTTGGGCGAAGCAATACGACCGGAATTATCAAACCGAATACGCCAAAGAATACAAAGAGAAAAAAGAGCAAACGCGGCAATGGAAACGCGACCGAGTGCAGCAACGCGGGCAGAGCGAGCCAGCCATAGGAAAACAGGAACGCCCGCCAGATAAGCCGGAGCGTTACCAAGACAATTTGAAAAACGATTTTTGGCGCGAGAAAGACCAGATTGATAAGGGAGTAATCAGAAACGGTGACGAAAACGGAATTAGAGGAAATCAACAATCTTTTACGGTGCGAAGCGGACGCTCTGAAACAGGAGAACGAGAGCTTAATAGCAGTCAACAGCAGCTTACAAAATCAGAACGAGCAGTTAGCCGGGCAACTGAACAAACTCACCGAACGGAATCAGAAGCTAGAGGCTTACATCAGGCAGTTGCAAGAGTGGCTCAAACAGAACGCGGCAGCCGCATAGACCGCAGCGACACGATAGACCGCGACGGCGGAATGGAACGGTAGATTTTGAAAACGGTAAATTACAAAATGAGAAAACATTCGGCTTTTATCAAACAGCAAATCTTTTGCAGCCTTCTACTGATAGCAATTTGCAGCTTTGCCGCGACCGCGCAGACGGCGAATCAAACGAGAAGAGCGAAGCCCGGAGCGGCAGCGACAACGCAGGCAAATAACACCGGACGCAGCACCGCGCCCGGCACGATGCAGAGCCAGAGCCGAAACGGACAGCCACCGCAAATTGCCGATCAAAACAGAATTACGACCAGACCTATCACAACGAGCGGCATTCTTGACGTTCTTTTTTCCGATAAACTTTTCAAGACAATTTTGTTGATAGTATTGCCCGTGTTCGTTCTTTTGCTGATCGTTCTTTTTTTCTTCACGGGTAACGGCGGCAACGTCGGCAGAAAAGACTCGCACGGCGGCGCGAGCATCGCCAGCAAGGAAGATTTGAAAGAATTCGTCAGGCAACAGAGCGAGGGCTTGAAGGCGGGCGAGTTCGCGTTAGGTGAAACGAGCAAAGGCGGTAAATTTTACGCTTTGCCCCAACTTCTGACATATCGCCACATTTTAATACTCGGCGCGACGGGGACGGGCAAGAGCAGAGGTTTTTATTTACCGAATCTTGAACTTCTGGCAAGCACCGGCGCGAGCGTTTTTGTTAATGACACCAAAAGCGAGCTTTGGAATATGGCAGCAGGCTATTGGAAACGAGCCGTCAGATTCGCGCCGCTCGACCCGGACAACAGCAGCCCGCTGAATTGGATTCCGCTTTGCACCGACGAAAACCAAACTTTAACGCTCAAACTCGCCAGAACAATCGTTACCAACGGCGGAGATTCAAAAAACAAAGAAGCCTTTTGGGACAAAGCGGAAACCGCCCTTTTAGCGGCTTTATTCGCGCACGTTGCCACCACCGACACGCCGACACCGGCATTTGCTTATGACATTCTGCACGAACGCGATATGAACGGCGTTGCCGAAATTCTATTCGATTCAAAATCAAGGCTGGCACGGCAGCAGGCGCGGGTGTTTTGGGACGCGGGCGACAAACTGCGCGGGAGCGTCTTCACCGGCGCGCGAGTCAGTTTAACCTGGTTGAGTGATTCTAAAGTCAGACGTTTTACGAGCAGCACTTTGAAGCCGATAAATTTCGCCGAGATGCGAGCGGGAAAAATCGGCGTGTTTTGGTGTTTGCCGGTGAAAGCGATTGCTACTTTGCGCCCTTTAACGTCTCTGGTTTTGACGCTGGCAATGGAACAGCTAAAAGAAACAAAGGGCAACGTGGTTTATATGATGCTCGATGAATTTGCGAACATTGGAGCGATCCCGGATTTTTCAACCGAAATCACGCTTTTAAGAAGCGAGCGAGTGCCGGTTATCGCCGGGATTCAAAGTTTCGCGCAGCTTGCCGAGCGATACGGACACGACGCGGCGCGGACGATTGCCGAGAATTTTCAAACGAAACTTGTTTTAGCCGGTTTGGAGTTCGACAGCGCGGAGCGCATTTCAAAGCATTTAGGCGAATTGACGATTATCGAACACCGAGAGAGCCATACAAGAAAAGGTTTTTTCGGAGAAGAAGCGAACCGCACGAGGAGCTTACAAAAATACGCTCGCAGGCTTTTGACGGCGAACGAGATAACGCAGCTTTCGGACGATGAAGTTTTGATAGTATCGGCAAATAAAAAGCCGTTTATCGCTCGAAAATGGTTTTACAACAAAGCAGCAAAACAAAAGCAGGCGCAAAAATGCGGGGCGGTCATAACGGGCGATCTGCCACCGCAGCAACTATCACCGATGCCGGCAGCGTTTGCGCCGCCATCGCCGCCGATGATTGAGACCAACGGCGGCAGCGCAACGAACGGAGCGAAGCGAACACCGCCGCCGGAGATGCCGAGTTTTGATAATTGATGCTCAAAAAATTATTGTTTCAATCCGAGGCTTGCCGCCACACTCAACGGACGCGGCGCACCTTGAATTGAAACCGGCGGCGCACAGCAGACTTTGAAAAGTTGTTTTTTATTATACAGAATGACGGTAATAGAATTATTTCGGAGCACTGAATTTTTAATCGCAAAATTGAAATTCGTCATACAAGATGTTGTGTTTAATAAAAACGCCAGAAAATGACCTGAAATGAGCAGTTTTTGAAGTCGCTCGAATACAAGATATTGTGTTTGAGCGGTAAATTTTTAGAAAAATCGGAAAAGTTTAAGCAAAACGCGCCCGATAATAGGCGATATGTTATTTATGGTCAATTATTCGTTTAAATCTTCCGTCTCCTATGCCTCTGATTTCGGCGATAGGATTTTGCCCGTTGCCGAACGATCAAAAGTAAGTTGAATTTTTCGATAAAGCTTTGTGGTCTGTCAGTAAATAATTTCAACCGACAGCCTTTTTCGATTAAAGACGATTGAGTTATTAATAACTCAATCGTCTTATTGTTTAAATAGTTAGGAGTTACGCAGTTGGGCGAGAGCCATTGTAATTACGATGCTGAAGTTATATTTCAGCTATCTCGTAAAGCCCGTGTTTACAAGGCTTAATGACTTTTTGAAAAAAGGCGGTAAATTGTTCTTACGATGCCAAAGTTATTTTCAGCTATCTCGTAAATGTATTATTACCAATAATTGCTATTTTCTCAAGTCCAACTGCGTAACTCCTAAATAGTTTATGAATCAACTATAAAATACTCAACACCCTCACTTAAGCTGACTAGCTGCAAAGATGATAAATACAATTGCGGCTACAACTCCAATGGCAATTATAACCCCACTGGAAAGATTGTTTCCCTTTGCTTGGCCTACTTGTGAGTATGAAACAGAAACAGGTTGCCCCGTTTTGGAATTCATCACGGCGAATCCATTTTCATTCGATTCGATAATGTAACCTTTTAATTTCGTTCCATCTTTAAGTTTTAATTTAATTTTAGCATCAGAACCCGTTCCAAGTTTTGTGATTTTTGTCTTGACCGTTTCCACAAGTTTTTCCTCTTTGGTCTTGGCAAACGTCAGTTGGACAAAAAACATTTGCGTCAAAATCGCAATAAGCGTAAATGATAATGTTTTTTTCATTTTAATCCTCCATTTAATCGTTCCTTACAGGTTTAATTCCCCTTAGCTTGCTATGGAACTTCCGATTTAAAACCGCGTCAGCTTGCTGCGCGGAAAATTTATTTTTTTCTTAATTGTTTGTTTCATATATTTATTTTGTAAGAAGTTAAATTGGTTTAAGTTAATTTTTCTCTGCACACAAGATAAATTTATTGTCAAAGACGAAAAAGATTGTAAAAATTTGGATTTCGTAATTGCCAAAAAGTGATTTTCCCAAAAAAATCACAGTCCAAATACGCGCTGTTAAAATTTAGCTTGAATTAGAGAATTTCATTAGGTTTACTGAAAGATAAAAAGGTTGTCCATAAAATTTAAGTTTAATAAAATTTCATATCGCGCCCCGATTACACCTAATAAGTCAAGGTAGAGGTGTTATTTTAATTTGCAACTTTGCGTTGTTGAAAGTTTGAAAAGCCGGAACGTTGAAATGTTGGGTTGCTAGAATCGCAGTTCTGTGAAATGATAGCGGTAAATATCACGAGGAGAAGTTAATGCTTGTTTCGATTGCAAGTTTCAAAGGCGGAGTAGGAAAAACAACAACCGCAGTTCATCTTTCGGCATACTTTCAAAAAAAGGGAAAAACCGTTTTAGTTGACGGCGACCCGAACCGCTCCGCGCTTGCTTGGAGTGAGCGCGGGAGTTTTCCTTTTCAGGTAATAAACGAAAGCGATCTTGCCGCCCGCGCCGGAGAATTTAGCAACATTATCATTGACACGCCGGCACGACCTTCAGCCGAGGAACTCAAAACGCTTTCCGCAGAAAGCGACTTGCTTTTGATACCAACGAAACCCGACGCTTTGAGCCTCGACGCGCTTTTGAAAATTGTCGCCAGCTTGCAAAGTTTCAATGCTCAAAACTACAAAGTTTTATTAACCTTAGTTCCGCCGAGAAGCAACGCCGCGAGAGATGCAAAGGCGATGCTCGACGAAATCAAAGTGCCATACTGTAAAACGGAAATACACCGGCGGGCGATATGCGAAAGAGCAGCGTTACAAGGTAAGACGGTTGATAATTTGAGAGACGGTCAAGCAGCTTGGGAAGAATTTACTACGCTCGGAAAGGAGATTTTCAAACGATGAGCAAAAATAGATTTGCAGGATTACAAGCAGTTAAACAGTTACAGGACACCAAAGACATTGAGGTAAAGGAAACGCCGCAGAATAAAGCCTTTGAACAATCGCCGGTGCAAGTGGATTTACGCAGTAACGGAAGCGATGACGCGACCGCACCGAAACGCGGCAGACCAAACGGAAAGCGCAGCAACGCCGAGTTTCAACAAGTAACGGCTTACGTTCGCCGCAACACTTACCGCCGAGTTTCCATAAAACTTTTAGACCGCGAGAACAAAGGCGAGTTTAGCGAATTGATTGAAGAACTATTGCAAAAGTGGCTGGAAGAATAATTTTAAGTTTTTAACATTTCATAATTTCAGCAACGCAAAAACGCAAATGAAACCGAAAGAACAAACAGCAAAATCTAAAACAGAGAAACCGCACCGGAGAAAACGCGAGAAGTCTAAAAAGTTTGAGCAGCTTGAAGTATCAAAGCCGATTCAGCTTACTTTATTCGATTTAGAGCCGGACGAAGATAACTACTCACACTCAATAGAGCTTTACGATTTTATACCAAAGTATGTTTGGGGAAAGGTTGAACGGCTTAACGGGAAATTTTTAGACAGCCTGAAACGTGATTTTGAGTGCAGAGGCAGAAAATACCATTTAACTTTAATGCCAGCCAGAATAGAATTTGCGGACGGTTCTAAAGAGTTTTACCCGTCGAAGCGCGAAGAACTCGTAGAAGATGCTTTACGCAAACTGATGACGGAGAGGCAAAGTTTAATGCTGGACGGAGAAGCTGGAATAGTTTTTACACTTTACCAGCTTCAAAAAGAATTGAAAGATAAAGGGCATAGTCTCGATTATGACCAACTAAAAGAATCTTTAGAAATCCTAACGAAAGTGGATATTGAAATACAGTCGGAAGATAAAGAAACGCAGCTTTTCTTTAGTCCGATTGAAACGTTAGGCTTGAAGGGAAAAGGCAGCGAGACGCAAACCTTCGTTAGATTTTCGCCGCTCGTTACGCACAGTATAAAATCCGGGACTTACCGACTAATCAATTATGACAAAGTTATGAGCTACCGCAGCGTCATTGCTCGGCAGCTTCACAAAAGAATGTCGCACCATTACACGCAGGCGAGCTTTACCGAATCTTACGAAATTCTTTTGACAACCGTAGTTAGAGATTTTGGATTAACGCCGCAGAAGCGCATATACCAGAACTTAGTTGAGGTTGAAAACGCCATAGAAGAAATGAAGCAAAAGAACGTGATTCTAAACTGCAAAGTAGAAAAGATATTCGACACCAAACCGAGAGCAAAATTGATTGATGCGAAATTCAAATTTCAGCCGCATTTTGATTTTATCGCCGACGTAAAAAGAGCGAACGCGAGAGCAAAACGAGTGCGCGGATTAACTTAGGGAGTATCTAGTTTTGACCTACGCATTATCTAGTTCTGACCTACGCATATATCTAGTTTTGACCTACGCATTATCTAGTTCTGACCTACGCAAGCAGTTTTTTGACAGTTTTCGATGAAGTTTTCCACAGGCAGAGCATGGAAAGTATCTAGTTTTGACCTACGCATTATCTAGTTCTGACCTACGCATAGTGTAAAAGTATCTAGTTTTGACCTACGCATTATCTAGTTCTGACCTACGCATAAGAAAAAAGGAGAGTTTTTGAGCAGGTTTTTAAAGATTTTTGATAAAAAACAGGACGCACCATCTAGTTTTGACCTACGCATAGCGTCCGATAATTGTTGAAAACAATAGAGTTGTTTTTACAAAATCGCGCCTAACCTTCTTAACCTCTTATTTAACCTAATATTAATCTTGATTCTTAACCCTTGTGTTATCGGACGCAATAGAGATAAATGAATCTTTGAACAGGAAAAATGATAAAATTGCAAGCAATTTGAGGAAAAACTTATGAGTATCGCAATTACAGTAGAGTTGCCCGAATCAGTCGCTAAAAAACTTGGTAGCAGCAAAATGGATTTATCACGCGCCGCCCTAGAAGCCATCGCGCTTGAAGGGTATCGCTCAGATCGCTTAACCGGCTTTCAAGTAATGGAGATGTTAGGTTTAGAAACCAGGCTTGAATTAGATGCCTTCCTGAAAGCGCACCACATTGATTTGGAATACACCTTTGAAGATTTAGAACGCGAACACGCAGATTTAGACCTTTTACTTAAAAAATGATTGTTATTTCCGATACATCTCCGCTTAATTACCTAATTTTAATTGATTATCAAGACGTTCTACCAATTTTGTTCGGTCAAATCATCATACCGCAGGCAGTCTTGAATGAATTACAGCACACGAGAACGCCGGAAAAAATTAAGAATTGGATTGCTGCAAAACCCATCTGGCTTGAAGTCCGAAACGTGCGCGTAAGTTCAATCAACAAACTTGAAAACTTGGACTATGGAGAACGTGAAGCCATTTTTTTGGCTGAAGAACTCGGAGCGAACGCAATTTTAATAGACGAAAAGGACGGACGGCGAGAAGCTGCCAAACTCGGATTTATTACTATCGGCACTTTGAGTGTGCTTGACCGAGCGGCAGAAACAGGTTTGATTTCATTCGCCGAAGCGATTGACAGACTGCGAAAAACGCCGTTTCGAGAGCCAAAGCAGATTGTCCAAGCCCTACTTAATAAGCACAAACAAATATAGTCAGCTTGCGTCCAGCTATTGCGCTAATAGACAACCTACTTAATAACAAAACTTTCAAAAGACAACAAAACGCTCTGTTATTATCAACCGTCCTAAACGCTGAAAAATTATTTTCGGCGACCTCGCTAAACTCACACAAGACAATCATCAACCAAGCCCATAACCTAACGCACCAAATTTTCTAGAACAGACTTGTTTTGAGAGGAAAGGCAAGGTACGCAAAACGCTATCGCGTTTCGCCGCGCAAGCGCGCCTTGTCCGTTTGAATCTTCGATTCACCGGAGAAAAACAAAAGACTCTAGGCAGTCAAAACCCATCCTGATTTTCTCAAAAATAAAATTTTTCGTTTTTAATGGTAATTTTGGCACGCCAGATGCTTAATGCTCAGTGAACATTTTCATTGTTTAAAAAACTCAATAATTTACGAGCAAAAAGCTATGACAATTCCAAAATTGTTCGTTGACCCGTTCGGCAACAGCAACATTTTTATCACGCGCCCGGAAGTCGAAGCGGGCGACATTTCGGACACGTTGCTAATTCTGCAATCGCTACTCGACGACCGGCGAAATGTTTTGCAGCAGCAAAATAAAATTCGTGTTTTCGTAAACGGCTACGATGGCGATCCGCGCGAGCTTTGGGACATCGCCGAAGTTCGAGCGTTTTACCGGAAACTTGATGAGAAGTTTTCTTACTGGTTTTGGTTTTGCGACAAGACGGACGTGAGCTTGAAAGTCATCTCCGATTGCCTTTACCAGCCGACCGGCACAGCCAAAGAACAGCGGCAAACGGTCGCGCTCATTGATGACGCAGAGTTAGCCACATTTATGCGCCGTCATTATCAAGCCGTTAATGAATTGTGCGAGAACTACAACATACCGGACGCGGAGCGGCTGAAGGTTTTAGAAGCGGTTGAAAATTACTTTGAGCAGTATTATCACGGCACTAATTTTTTCGCCAGAATTCCTTTTATCGGAAACATTGTTACAGGCAGAAAGCAGAAAGGACAAAATTTTCGTCCCTACGCTTACGAGCGTTTTTCACAAAAATAGGTTTTTAGATGAGCAGGCAACAATACCCGAAAAAGATTTTAGTCAGGCTTACCGAAGCCGAAAAACAAACGATTGAAAGAGGCGCGAAGCAGTCGCAGCTTTCCGTTTCGCGTTTTCTTGTCCGGTCTGGAGTCGGCGACGAGCGCGGGCTTGACCCGGCGGAGCGAGAACTTAGGGAACAGGCGATTTATGAACTGCGGCGCGCCGGAGTCAATCTTAATCAAATCGCTTATGCAATGAACGCAGCCAGACGAACCGGGCGCGGCGACGAGCCGCCAGCGCCGGAAATCGCGCAAGCCGCCGAGAGTCTGAAAGCAGCGTTAGAAGCAGTCAAAAAAGCATTTTAGAGCGGAAAAGTAATGAGCATTGCAAAGTTTACAGTGGGACGACGCGGCGCGAGCGGACGACACGCCAGCTATATCACCAGAGAATCGGCTTGCCGCTCAATCAGCTTTTACAATCTGGACGAGCAGCGCGGCGAGAACGATTTTGAGAACCGCGTTAATGCCATTTCTCACGCTTACGCCAGAGAGGACATCGAAACGGCTAAAGAAGGGCGCGGGCGAACGCATTACCGAATAATTTTGTCTTGGGACAGAAAAGAAGAAACCGACGCTGCCAAAGAACAAGCGCACGAATTTTTGAAAGAAAATTTCGATAAAGGGCGCGGTTTTATTGCTGTCCATCAGGACACGGAACACACCCACGCTCACGTTTGGCTTGATGCCCGGACAAACGACGGGCGCAAATTGCATATCAGCAGGAGCGTTTACCGGCAGCTTGATGAGAGTTGGGCGAAGCAATACGACCGGAATTATCAAACCGAATACGCCAAAGAATACAAAGAGAAAAAAGAGCAAACGCGGCAATGGAAACGCGACCGAGTGCAGCAACGCGGGCAGAGCGAGCCAGCCATAGGAAAACAGGAACGCCCGCCAGATAAGCCGGAGCGTTACCAAGACAATTTGAAAAACGATTTTTGGCGCGAGAAAGACCAGATTGATAAGGGAGTAATCAGAAACGGTGACGAAAACGGAATTAGAGGAAATCAACAATCTTTTACGGTGCGAAGCGGACGCTCTGAAA
>MWWI01000132.1_pt1 | contig 16867 bp, 16 predicted proteins | sample 1047321 | NCBI WGS metagenome assembly MWWI01 (sample SAMN06349966, study PRJNA376086) | soil metagenome | isolation source: FI-1 sample Antarctic (ecotone) soil | place: Antarctica | reverse complement strand
TTGGGGTCACAGGATATTCGGTCCTAAACGACGATTTTCCTCAGATCATCCCGTGCCCCCTTTTTATGCGCAACGCCACATCGACGGAGAGCCGAGGTGTCCGGGGCCTCGGCCCTTCTTCTTGCCCCTATTCACCCGCCTTCCGAGAGTATGTATTCTCGGCAACTCGCATGCACGATCGCGCATAAAACGACGCTCGAAGGCTTCCGGGAACCTCCCACCGCACCGCGAGGCATGGTAGTCGTCACTAGATGTTGTGGGTGTGAATGGATATGCGCCCTCGTGGATGCTGATAGCCCGCGTCCACCACCCCGATAGGCCTACCCCCGCAGCAAACTAGGACATAAACTCCGTTACACCGATGTGCTATGAGTCGTGCAGAAAAGTGTCTAGCATCCAAAAGCGCGTATCAGAGGATGTAGGATTCGATGAGCAGAAGCAGTGCACCGAGAATGGAGTCAACATGAAGCCACGAATCACGGTTATCACTATCGGCGTTGACGACTTGGAGGAGTCACTACTATTCTATCGGGACGGCCTCGGGCTCCAAACGGAAGGCATTATTGGCAAGGAGTTTGAGTACGGGGCTGTGGCCTTCTTCAACCTGCAAGCCGGTTTGACGCTCGGGATCTGGCCGCGGGAGAGCATTGCCCGTGATGCAGGCGTCGCTGTAGGGCCTGCAAGCCCGACGGAGTTCACGCTCGGACATAATGTGTTCTCGAAAGAAGAAGTCGATGCGATTATGCAACGGGCGAGCAAAGCAGGAGCGGTCATCGTGAAGGAGGGCCAGGATACTTTCTATGGTGGTTACGCAGGCTACTTCCAGGACCCTAATAGCCACCTTTGGGAGATCGTGTGGAACCCTGAGTGGGAAGTCGAAGAATAAAGGCGTTGCGCAACTTCACGCGTCCCAAGAGTTCTAGCGACGTAGGACCGAAACACTAAGCCCGCTGCAAGTCTCGTAGCAGCTATATATGACAGGATTTATGTCTTGGTTTGCCCCGCAGGGGATCGAATCGGCTCTTGAGAGTATTATCGGAATAACCGGCTCCACCACCCCCGCAAGGTTTTGTTTCTCCCGGTCCCCTCTTGACGATCCGGTATCCGAGTACCCCCCCGATGGGTCGTCGCGGGAGATCGAATCCTCGCGCCGCTCAGTTTTCGCTGGGGATCAGGACGCAGGTGCTGGAGCGGTCCCATGCCGTGATGATCCACACCCGGCCAGCGGGTGTCGGCGCGCCGATAATCGTGGTGCTACTCGTGGACCGTTTCTCGGCGGCAGTGCGGCAGCGGCTCGTTTACTGAAATTCCATCCCCGAATTTTGTCTCATGTACAATTCTGCTTTGGGGCCACGAGGGGAGTGTGTATGGACCTTAGCATCTTGGCAGGATTGGGGTTCTCACAAGCACGGCATGTTCAGGGTCGCGCTTCCATTGCGGATCTTTTCAAATCTAGCCAAAGGTGCGGTATCTACGTTCTGCACTTCTCGAACGGCGACCTCTACGCAGGGCAGGCGGTAGACGTAACGCGGCGATACGCGCAACATCGCGTCAAGTACAAAGACATAGAGAAAATATCCTTCAGACAAGTGCCGAGCGTTCATCTCAGCGATGAAGAGAGAACCGTTATCTGGACTCTGGAGCAAGAGGGACAAGTGCTGCGAAACATCACATTCGCCAGCATTCCCAAGGGCGAGTCGGATTTCGACCTCGTCATGCCGCCAGAAGAGCAGGCGCGGTGGCTCGAAGACCTCTCCTACGTCGATAACGAGGGCGACAGGTTGATCAACCCCGCCCTTCGCCGCAGATACCACGACAAATTCCAGAGCCTACTAGACATGCCGTATGCCGCCGAAGCACTCGACGTTCTGAAAACTTACGTCAAGGTCGGCATACCAGCGGCGCGACGTGGCGAGGTTTCGTTTTGGGCTTGTTCGTGTCTGCCAGCGCCGCACATATATTCACGAATTAACATCTACTGGCAAGAAACCTTGACAGCGTTTACCCACAAGAATGAACTATGGTTCTCTTTGCATGTCGCGGACTCGCCATTTGTTCGCATGACCGACCAAGCGTTGAAGCGCTTATTTGAACGACACCCAGCAGCTGTAACTATCGATCATCAGTACAAACCGGGTGGCCCAGATCAGGTCAAATTGGAGATTCCAGCCGAAGCGGCTGAGGCGTTCATTAAGGAACCCGAGGTACTGTCCGCGATCCGACTATTCAACTTGCGCCTCATGCAGAAAGGCCCCTGCACTTATGGCAGATACCATTGCATGGACTTAGCGGATATTCTCCTCTTCGACTAGTTTTTGACACCTCTTCCCAACGTATCATTAACTCTTATGGTCAGGTGGACCTCCGCCGTTATCCGTCCAGCCCCGCGTCCGAGGCGCACGACCCGCACAGCGCGTCGCCCTCGAAGTAGGTCAACGACTCGTGATCCTCGCGGACCTCGTGGACCTCGCGGCGGGTCGAGCCGCAACCCGCGCACCCGCCGCCCCTGGCTGGTGCCTGGCCCCAGATGATCCGGGCCGCCTCGGTCGGGCGGTCGCTCCAACGTCCCCGCTTCCGACGCTTCGCCCAGTTCGGGAGGGCGAGAGCGGGATCGAAACCGGGCTCTCCCTCGTGCCCCACGCACCATTCGATCATGGCGATGGCTTCCTTCACAGGCTCGCCCACGAAGGCGGCCAGGATCGGCTCGGCGTCGGAGAAAAGAAACGCCGCCATTCTTCGGGCCAACCTCTCGTCAACGACGATAGCTCGCGTGCTGGGTCGCCTCTGGTCTACACTCTCTTGCGTCATCGGGACCTACTCCCTTTGGCCGGGCTCCGGGAGGCTGCTACCTCGCCGGGGCTTTTGGTTTCTCTTACACCCCTAATTATAACATGGCTGGCACGGGGAATATGCTGTTTTGCAGGTTATTTAAGGGGGTTCTTATGACACGGCGAGGAGTTGTTATAATGTGGGTGTGAGTAGCGAACGGTTCATACGGCGAGGAGGAGGCATAGAGTTGATAGGCGAGGACACCGGGAAGAAGAGACGGCGACCACCGGCTATGGCGACCCGCTCGGACCGCAAGAGGCCGATGCCTGCGGAGGAACGGAAGAAGCACGCTCCGAAGAGCTTTCACTTCACGCCGGGGCTTAGGTCCGCGAGGCTCGCCCTCGACCTGTCGCAGCAGAAGCTGGCCCGCCGAGCGGGAACCACGCAAGTAACCGTGTCAAGGCTTGAATGGGAGGATCGCCAGGCGAAGCCCGCCACGGTGGTCGCCCTCGCCCGCGCATTGGGCGTGAAGCCGAGAGACATCTTGAAAGGAGGCCGCTACGACCCAGACGGCTAAAAGAGAGGGACCGGCAGGCAAGCCGATCCCAAGTCTTAGCAAAGACCCCAACCACCACAGAAGGAGTTCTTTTGCACCCTAATTCTACCCTACGTCAAGGGGTAAGCAACCAAAGCCAGTGTACCGCGCTCGATGAGCGGCACATGCGGGAGCTTGTCGAGGGCAGCGGGATCGCCCCGGAGATCGTTGAAGGTCGCGGCTACTTCAGCACCGACCGGCGGGAAGAGGCGAAGGTCCTCGGGTTCTCCGAGTGGCAGAGCAAACTGGTTCCGGCATTGGTAATACCGATGTGGGCCCCGCACGGCGAGCAGGTCACGTTCCAGATCAAGCCCGACAGCCCCCGCAAAGGGAAAAAGGGGAAGCCGGTCAAGTATGAGACCCCGACGGGTTCCGAGATCCGACTGGACGTGCATCCGAGCCAGACGGAGCGCGTAAAGGATGCGTCCGTTCCGCTATGGGTAGTCGAGGGCGTGAAGAAGGCCGACAGCCTCGCCAGCCGGGGTCAATGCGCGGTGGCCTTACAAGGCGTGTGGTGCTGGTTGCGGGAGGGGGTGCCGCTCGAAGAGTGGGAGCAGGTCGCTCTTCATGGGCGCGAGGTCTTCGTAGCCTTCGACAGCGACGTGTCCACGAACCCGAAGGTAGCGCTCGCGCTGGAGAGGTTGGCGGCGTTCCTCAAGAGTCGCGGCGCGTCGGTGAAGGTCGTATATATCCCAGACGGCACCGACGGCTCCAAGGTCGGCGCGGATGATTTCCTCGTTAATGGCGGGACCATCGCGGGCTTGAAGGAACTAGCCGAGAATGGGCTACGGGCCACCGGACCAGGTGCCTACCACCTGACGGATATGGGCAACAGCGAACGGTTCTCGACCCAGCACGGCGACGACGCACGGTTCGTATATTCGTGGCGATCGTGGCTGACTTGGACCGGGCAACGCTGGCAGCAGGACGAAGGCGGCGCGACGGTGCGGATGGCCAAAGAAACTGTGCGCTCCATATATAGTGAGGCGGCTGACGCGGAGGACTCCGACAAGCGCAAGGCGATCTCCAATCACGCCAAGAGTTCGGAGAGCCGGTCGCGCATAGAGGCGATGATCGCGCTGGCGCAGAGCGAGATGCCGATAATGCCAGCGGCGTTGGACGGCGATCAGTGGCTCCTGAATGTCTCCAATGGGACGGTGGACCTCAAGACAGGATCGGTTCGGGAGCATGACCGCGACGATCTGATAACGAAGCTCGCGCAGGTGGAGTACGACCCGACCGCGAAGGCCCCGATCTGGGAAGTGTTCCTGGAGCAAATCCTACCGGACGAGGCGGTGAGGGAGTTCGTGAGGAGGCTGGCCGGGTATTCGTTGACCGGCTCAACCCGTGAGCATGTCCTCCCGATTCTCTACGGCTCGGGGGCCAATGGTAAGAGCACGTTCGTGAACACGCTCATGAAAGGAATGGGCGGCTACGCTCAGCAGACGGCCCCGGATTTGCTGCTGGCGAAGCAGGGATCTCACCCGACGGAGCTTGCCGACCTCTTTGGCGCGAGGATGGCGGCGGCAATCGAAGTCAACGACGGCAGGAGGTTCAACGAAGCCCTCGTCAAGCAACTCACTGGTGGCGACACCATCAAGGCGAGGAAGCTTTATCAAGACTTCTGGGAGTTCGAGCCGACCCATAAGGTATGGATGGCCGTGAATCATCGGCCCGACGTGAGAGGCACGGATCAAGCCGTTTGGAGGCGGATCAAGCTGATCCCTTTCACTACCGCGATACCGCCGGAGCAGCAAGACACAGCGTTGCCCGAGAAGCTCCTCGAAGAGCTGCCCGGCATCCTCGCCTGGGCGGTGCAAGGCTGTCTCGAATGGCAGAGGAGCGGCCTCGGAGAGCCCGACGAGGTGCGTCGCGCCACCAATCAATATCGAGCACACATGGATGTATTGGCGGGATTCCTGGACGAGCGTTGCGTGATCGACCAGAAGGCGTGGGCGAAGTTCGGCAACCTATATGCGGACTACACGGAGTGGGCGGAGGCGAGCGGCGAGCATCCCGAAAACAAGCGGAGGTTCGGGGACAGCCTATCGGAAAGGGGGTATGCGGCGGCGAACGGAGCCAAAAACACCGCCATCAGGCTGGGAATCGGACTCCGGGAGGGTGGCGAGGGTTAATGAAGTTTAAGCACGATCCGCGCCAATATCCGGGTTCGTTAACCCTTCCGAATGCGAGAAATCCCTGCAAATCGAGGGTTTTTGTCCACGGAGGGTTAACGAAGTTAATCAAGTTAACCCGGAAACGGAAAGTTTCAGCTATAAACGCCTCACGAAGGGACTTTACGAATCTAGGTTAACTTGCTTAACCTGATTAACACTCTCGACCCTGGGTTTAGGGTTAGGCTACGACGTAATGAGCGAGAAACGCATGAAGGAGATCGACATGAGTGAAGAGTTCATAGCGGGCAGTCGGCTGTACCCGCTTGCGGAGAGCATCGAGCGACAGGAGAGCGTCTTCCCGTATAGGAGCATGAGGAGGCTGGTCTGCCCGATCTGCGGACACGAGAACGCCCACCTGGGCCGCCCCAAATTCCACGAGAGCGGCGACGGATACGAGGCGGGCTGGACCGGTCGCAGCGACCTGGCGGAGGTTCCCGTCGAGGGCGAGTGCGGACACAATACCGGAGGGTTGACGAAACCTAGCCAACAACCCTGCAACGTATGAGCGGAGCCTGGGTTGGCAGAAAAATCGGCCGCTAGATGCTCCAAATTTTCATCTTGCAAAGTGGTTCTGCCAAGTCTCACTCCGCCTATGCGTTGCACGTTTACTGGCGAGGTGTGGGTTGACCAGGGGGGACGCGAGCTTCGATTCGACAACCGCCGTTAAACCGTGCTCCCGAGCCAAAACCCCCCCGCGAAGGGTTGTCAAGCTGAGTTGACAAAGTTTGGCAAAATGGGGGCTCCAGAGAGAGTCCGAAAATCCTCAGGCGCTTGGCGACCCTTCCTTCTATGGGAGGTCGTGTCTAGTTCGAGTGGCAAGCCCTCAATCGTGGCTGAGGATGCGATTCAGCATTGCCTCCACATAGATTTTCTCATCCTCTTTCTGGAATAGGACGTGGCGGTCTTCGAGGTCTTCTTTGCTCATGCCCCAGTACTCGATCTCGTCATATGGGGTGTTGGAGATGATGAAGGAGTGCAGGGTGACGTCCGGGTCCGCGAGGCGGTCTTCTATGTCCTTGATGGTGTTTTTGAACTCGATCTTGGGGTCCTCCACCCCACGGAGCCGGGTTATCCCCTTCGGGTCTATGAAGGTTACATACTGGTGGTCGCCGTCCAGGAGCCAGAGGATGAAATCCGGGTAGAAGTTGCCGGCCTCGAAGAAGCCGATGCCCTTGCCCCGGCTCATGTTCCGCAGCAGGTACAGCTCCCGGCCCTCGAAGAGCTTGGGGCGCGCCTCATAGTGCGATTTGAGGTCGCGCACGAACTGCTGCTCGCCTTCGTTGAGGGCGACGGGCTTGACGGCCACGTCTTTGTTCTTGAGGTGGACGAGCGGCCGGTAGAGGTGCTGGTCGAAGGAGAAGACGTCCAGGGCGCCCCACGCCACCGACTTCATCCGTCCCTCCTCTATCGCCGTCTTGAGGTCTCGCAGTTCTCTGAGGTAATCCTCGGCGGAGGCCTCGACTCCGAAGCGGTACTCTTCGAGGAAGTTGGGGTCGTCTTCGGTGAGCTCCTGGTACTGGAGGAAGTCGGACTCGAACTCGGCGCGGCGGATTTCGTAGTACTTCTTGCAGTACGCCTTGAGGAGCGAGGTGGTGATTTCCTGCCAGGTGCGCACCCGCCGCCCGAGGCTTCCGGGAGCGAACTCCAGGTCCTCGGCGGGGATGGTGAGCTCGTACCAGTCGGGGTTCTCCAGCAGCTCGACCATTTTCTCTCTGGAGAGGGTGAGGTTGTGCCAGCCGCGCTCTTCTTTGTGGCGGACAAGCTCGAAGTAGACGGCGTCGAGATCCACGAAGGCGAGGTGGCGGGCCTCCAGTTCGCCGGTGTCGCGCACGGCGGTTACGGCGCCGTTCCCGCTACCCACCAGGGCGCCGATCTTGGGGTACCAGTCGAGCCTGACGGTGAGCTTGCGGGCGGCGTCGTCGCCCAGGGAGGCGGGGAGGTCGAGCTCGGGCCTGGGGCCGTTCTGTTTGAAGTCGCCGCCCTTGCGGAGACGGATGGTCTTGAGCTTTTTGCCGTCCAGGGTGTTGAGGACGGGGAGGACGATCTCTTCGATGTCGTCGTTGGATGGGAGACCTTCTTCTTCGAGGTGCTCCTTGAACTGCTGCATGTAGTCCGCGCTGACGCCGAAGACACCCAGGGTTTCGAGGATGCCGACGTGGCGCGGGTGGCCGGTGGCCGGTATGCGGGAACTGCGCTTGAGGCTGAAGTCCAGGCCCTTGAGGCGGACGCCGCGCCCGAAGAGCTGGATGATCTGGGAGCCCTCGTTCTTGCCCACGTTCATGAGGCCCATGCTGCTGACCCGCCAACTGCTCCAGCCCTCGGTGAACTTCCTCGCCCCAACGAGGAGGTTGACGCTCGACGTTTGCGTGTTGAGGCCCTCGAAGAGGGAGCCGGAGACGTTCTGCTCGGAGACGACAAGGTCCTCTCGCTCGTCCAGGAGCTTGGAGAGGGCCGCGGGGTCGCCCACGTTGACGACGCCGAAAGGCTCGTTGTCCCCAAGCCGTAGGGAGACCTCGCCCTCGGCTCCCTTGAGCACGCCGGCGTGCAACCTGGCACGGCTCGTCGCGTTGAAGAAGCCGGAGAGGATGGAAGCGTAGAGCGCTTCGGCGGTGAGGCCCTTCTCCATCAGGTAGGCGAAGCTGTCGGCGAAGAGGTCGCGGCCTTTGAAGTTGAGGCCGGTGCTACCGCTGGTGAGGATCTCCAGGATGCCGACGCTCTCCTCGCGCTCGCGCACGAAGCGGGCGAGGAAGAGGAGTATGTTGACCACGTCCGTGTTGTCGCCCTGGCTGGGCTTCTTGGTGACGCGGGAGCCGACGAACATCCAGAGCGGGCGTTCGAGCCCGTAGGGGCGGAACTCCCTTTCGCGATCCGCGAAGAGGAGTTGCTGCTGGTGAAAGGAGAGCAGGGCCGCCACCAGGTAGCGGTGGCGGAACGACTCGTCGCCGCCCTCTTCCAGGTTGAGGACCCGATAGTCCTTGCCGTAGCCGTCGCCGTAGAAGTAGCGGTAGGAGTAGTCGAAGAGGATGCACTTCGCGTACTCGTCGGTCAGCTTCTTGTTGCCCGCGGCCTTCATGGCCTGGCCGAAGGTGGCGGAGTACTCGAAAGAGAAGCCACCCTCGCAGAGCGCGTCGCGCATCGGCTTCCAGCCCTTGTCTCCGACGACGTCTGAAGCCTTTGAAGTTCCACGGTGGCCTTCGTCCACGAGGACCAGGTTGTTGCCCTCGAATGCCTCTACCGCCACCGTCTTGACGCCGGCGTCCTCGCGGAGCTTGGTTATTTCGAGGATCTGGATGCGGCGGCTGGTGAAGAGGCTCTCGCCGCTGCGGGAGAAGAGCTCGGCCTCGAAGCCGGATTTCGCCAGCTCCTCCCGGTGCTGGCGGGAGAGACCTTCGTTGGGGGTGAGCAGGATGATCCTGTCCAGCTCGCTGGTCCTGTCGTGCAGATCCAAATAGTGCCGGTACTGCAAGACGTTGACGTGCATGAGGAGCGTCTTGCCCGAGCCGGTCGCCATCCAGAACGCCAGCTTGCGGATGTCGTCCGGCACGTACTCGGGGACCGCATCGGCTTCCGCCTTGCCCTGGTTGAAGAGGCTGACATGGGTATTCAGGTCGGCGAGCAGGGCGTCGGGATCGCGGAAGTAGCGGTCGAGGTAGACCTCGGCGAAGAGGAGCGAAAGGTACTGGAAGTATTTCCAGCGGATGCGCTCGTCGCGTTTTTCGCTGATCGTGAGCGTGTGGCCGACGATGTTCTGGTCGTAGCGGAGCAGATCATCCACCGACGGGCCGCCGGTCCTTTCCGGCAAGTCGAAGAAGCGGGCCGCGAGCACGTGGTGGAGGCGGGAGACGTTGTTCTCGTCCCACTCCTCGTACTCCGGCTCCTTGAGGCCCTCGGCCAGCTCGTCGAAGGTCGCGGCGCCGAAGAGCCCGAGCACGTACTGGCCCAGGACCAGGCGCTGCTCGAAGCGGAGCACGCCTTTCTTCTTCGGCGGCACTAGGTGCCTTCCGTATCGAACATGAGGCGCCGGAACTCCTCCTCGATGAGGTGGACCTTAGCGTCTCCGGTATTCAGAGCCAGGGTGTTGTCCCCGTTGGCGTAGATGCGGTCGAACCCTGCTTCAGCGTAGCCCCCTTCCTCGAAGAAGGCGTCGAGGTCGTCGTTGCTCTTCTCGCGGGTGTTGCGCCAGATCGCAAGCGCCCGCTCCCCCCCGGGTTCGTACCCTCGATCACCCGATAGCCGTCGCTGGAGTACGCACGGGAGACGGTGAGGCCCAGGAGGTAGTTGAAGGTCTCGATCAGGTCCACGTTCTCGGGACGGGTCTCGTCGTCGCGGGTGATGTTGAGCTTGTAGGAGAACGGGTCTTCGAAGGATTCGAGGTCCAGGAGCGAAGGGCTGCCCTTCGTCTCGAAGTCCAGCACATAGGAGAGTGTGTACTCCTCGCGCAGCGCGGGGTCCGACTCGATGAGGTCGTCCTGCACATTGGTGCGGCGCAGGGAGAGGTTGTTGAGGGTGTCCTCGTAGGATTCGAGGGTCATGTACTTGAAGACGTGGCTCGTGCCCTTGCGGGAGACGGGCCTGCCGTCCTTCCAGTCCTTCGAGTAGATCACCTTCAAGATACGCGGCTTGAGCACCGAGTCGAAGTACTCGCCCATCTCCGCCAATAGATACCTGCGTCTGTTGGTTTTCGCCGACTTAATCGTTGGATTCGAGTCGATAACCGCATGTCCGGTAGTACCCGAACCTGCGAAGAAATCCAGAACCACGTCGTTTGTTGTCGCGGAGGTACAGTAACCGATGAGCCGAGAAAGCACTTCGTAATCCTTCGGGTTGTTGAAGTTCTTGGCCCCCAGGATGTGGCGCAGCTTTTTGACTGCCACCTGTGACTGCTTGTAGATGACGCTGGGCATGACCTGCATGCCGACAGCAGCGGATTCGCTGTTTTCTCCGTTCGAGTTCCTTTCACCGTTCTCTACTGGATCTTCGGTGTCTTCTGAGAGTTCAGCAGCGATCGGACGGAGATGCGCCTTGCGGATGGGAGGCTTCGTGTGATCCTCTCTGAACACCATCAGCCCTAGCCTGATCTGCTCCTGCATCGCCTCTGCATTAGCGATTCCCCATCCTCGCTCTGGGATCTTGCATTCCTGCTTGGTGACCGGGTGGATCACCTTGTATCTGGGACCGCCACCGCCGGGCCAAGATATGTCTCTATCCCTCCACGGGCCGTGCTCATCTACGTGCTTATAGCGGCTCAGAGCCTTCGACGGATGATGATTCGGAAGCTGTCGATACCATTCACGAAGGGCAGTTTGGACAGCCTCATGGTCAGCGCCGTGCTTCTCGTGCAAGCGGCTGTACTCTTCCCATATCTCCTGCGCTCCAGGCTTGGGTTCCCGCCACACTACCCCATGCTCTCGCAAGGTCGCCAGAGAGTTTGCGTATACGAGCATGTACTCGTGCCCGACGGAGAACAGCTTGGCGTCGTTCTTCCTGCCTTTCTCCCACACCAACTCCGCTATAAAGTTCTCCCCGCCGAATACTTTGTTCATCAGCAGGCGCAACTTGTCTACTTCGTGATCGTCGATGCTGACGAATATCACGCCGTTGTCGGCCAACGCCTCTCTCCCCAACCTTAGGCGGTGTTCCATCATCGAAAGCCAGGAGGAGTGCTGGTAGCTATCTTTGTAGATGAAATCCCCACTACCAGTGTTGTACGGCGGGTCTATGTAGATGCACTTCACCCGCTCGCGGTAGCGGGCCTGTAGCAGGTTGAGGGCCTGGAAGTTCTCGCTGTTGACGAGGAGCCCGTCGGTCTTTTCGTCCAGGTCCTCGATGCCCGCCAGCAGCCGGTCCTTGAAGTCCGCGTCGAAGAATTTGGTGTCGAGGACGAGGTGCTCGTTGGCCTTTAGCCACTCGATGCTCCGCTGATCACCGCCGCCGTTCTCCAGGTTGGCTTCGATCTCGCTTATGGAGAAGAGTCTCTCCCACTCCTCGTACTGAGCATCGTTGGCGGCGATCTCCGCGTAGAGATCCTCGGGTACGTTGTCGAGGGTGAGACAGTAGCCGGAGGAGACGACGAACTTCTTCTTGAGGAAGAGCTTCTTCTGGAAGTCCTCGATCTGGGCTAGGAAGACGATGAGCTTGTACCCGATCCTCTTGATGACCTTGAGCTTCGAGAGGTACTGCTCGACGCGCCGCTCGTTCTCGGTGTCGAGGTCGTCTATGTGCAGGACCTCGCTCTTGAGGAAGAAATCCAGCTCCCGCCGCAGGAAGCCCCCGAGGTCCTTGTGGATGAAGTAGTCGAAGGTGTTCCTCGCGGTGTACTCGTCCAGGTGCTTCTCCAGCAGCGTGCGGTCCTTGTTACTCTGCGTGGGCTTAGGTTCGGCGAGGCCGGTCTTCCACTCGCCGGGGGCGTTCTCGAAGATGGCGTCGGTGGCCTGGTCGCGGAGAGCATCCTGTTTGTCGGGGTGCGGTCGGTACTCGAAGTATATGTGAAGCTCGCCGTCCGTTTCCCCTACGGGGTCTTCCTCCCGGAGCACGAAGCGGCGCTCCTTGCCACCCGTGGGCTTGTTGTTGTCGCGCTCGGTTACGGCGGAGACGAGATCGAAATTCACATATCCGACGTCCTTCAGCTCGAAGCGGTAGTTTTGGAAGTTCTCGGCGGTCTTGACGTAGTACTGGTCGGCGTTGGCCCAGTGGAGCTTGACCTCCTCACCCTCGTAGGGAACGGCGTAGACGCCGGGCTTGTAGCGGCGCAGGCTGAGGAAGTCACCGTTCTTGTAGTAACGGCGGAAGAAGGTGTAGAGGTCCGAGTAGACCTCGTTCTCCTGCACGGAGACACTCCTCGCTTCCCCCAGCTCCGCTTTCAGTTGCTGGTACTCCTCGTCATTCTCGGGGTCGGCGTTGAAGCGAGCGGCGGCTTCCTCTATCTCGGCCATCCTCTCGCGCTTCTGACTCTCGTCACCCTTCACGTACTCGCCAAACGCCTCTTTGACCTGCGGCAGGAGATCCTGGTCGAGGAACTTCAGGATCTCCTGCCGTTTGTGGTTCATTATGCGGTAGATGCCGAAGTCCAGGTCCTCGCGGGCGAACTGAAAAAGCTCCTTGAGAAGACCTTTCAGCTTGCCGTAGGCTTGCGTCACTCTAACTCCCTTTATCTCTGTAAGCCTTCTCTAACACCGCACCACTCCCCCACGCCTCATTCCAAAGTATAGCGACGCAGACGGATACCATTCCTCCATGGTTTCCCACCAACAACAAACTCACATGGCAAGTAAGGATGTCAAATTTTCAGATCGTTTTCCAGTAGGAAGAGGCCTATTCCTGGTGCCTCCTGTCCCGCGTTTTTGTCTCAGAGCACCTTTTCTCGACCACGCTTCCCACGCATAGTGGCGTGTTGCAAGCTCCGCGAATCAGGAAGCGCTCCTACCATCCTAATGGTATCGGCCCGAATGCGTTGTAAGCCCAGATGATGAACGCTCCCAATCCGATGGGTGCCGCGCCCATAAAGAACATCTCCCAACGAGTCACCGCGAGCCATAACAGCAGAAAAAGCTCGCCTATCCCGATTAGCGCCGCTCCCATCAAATATGGCACTAAAAGCATCTATCCTCCGAACCACCTACGCCACCAGGGTCGGCTTACGGCATCTTCCTCGTTCACGCCTACTACTCCGGGCTCCTGTACGCCCTCCTGATCGCCTACCGTATCGGGGGGCGGCTCTGCCTCTGAGGCTTCGGGCGCGCTCTGTGGGGCCTGGGGCGGCTCTGGCGCTGCCTCCAATCGCAGCCTGAGTTCGTCGCGTTCCCTCTCGGCCTCTTCGCGCCGTCGTCGCTCCTCGACAAGCTGCGCCTCGAGCGTGGATTGCGCCTGCTCCGTCAGTTCCAGGCGCACGCGGAGCTCCGTGGCTTCGACGGTGCGGGCCTCCAGCCGGTCTATGGCATGGCGCAAGGATTCGCCGGACACCTCCGTCGGGTTCGTCGTCTCGGAGTTTTGCGGCGAAGCCTCTGCGAACACGCCCGGCGCGACCGCTTCGCCGCTTCGCCGGTTGCGCAGAGCATTCAGGGAGTCTATAGAGACGTAAAACGTCTTACCTACGCCCTCTCCCTCTTCCCTGGCCTCAAGCAGACCACGGCGAACATATGCCTGTACGGTCCGGCGAGACACGCCGAGAACCTTCGCCGCTAGCTTCGTCGTGGTCCAGCCGGAGCCCGGCGAGCCTTCGCCGTGAGTCGTCGCCGTTCCTTCGTCGTCCTTGCGCCGTTCTCCCATAGCCGGACATCCTACCTCTACCGGGGCGTCCCGCGCCAGGCCTGGATCCCTACAGGGCGTTGAACAGGTGTCGTAGACCCATGCAGTCGTGGGTCTTGAACAAGGGATCTCCACCCAAGAGTCCAAGAATATCAGCACTCAGCAGACTGAGATCACTGTTACCAACACGTTCGAGACTACGACCACTACGACCACTACCAAGGTAACGAGCGGACAAGGGAAAAACAAACAAACTACGACAAATACCGTAACCTCACCACCGGTCAAAACGCTGACGGGGACGTACTCAAGAACCTGCTCGCCCTCAACCTTGAGCGTTCCGAGCGGGGGGCCCCCCTTATTCACCCAAATGCCTAGAACGGTGATTCTCGGAAGGGCGCACAATCCCGATCCAACCCCCATAAGCTAAATACCTCAAGGTGATTCATCTTATAGCTCGGGTTCTTCGATCCATCGGAGCGAGACTATGGGTTCCAGCTCTCTTTGTTTGCTAATCGGTGGCTCCGGGTAGGAAGTAACGTATAGTGCGAGAAAAGGAAGGCAACTCCATGGTAGGTAGGGACAGCAAGAAAGACAAGAACGAAGGGGCGATGGACAAGGCCAAGGGCCGGGCCAAGGAAGCGGCGGGGTCCCTGACCGGAGACAAGGACAAGAAGTCGGAAGGACAGGCGGATCATGACAAAGGCACCTTAAAGAAGAAGAAGGGCGCCGCGAAAGATCTACTAGGGTAGGCGCAGACCAGCAACCCCCTGTGCTGAGGTCCTATGAGCTCCGGCCTTTGTGTTTTACGTTTAATATCCGCACTGTCGGCGGCTGACCGAAGGCATGAGGAAGGAAAGGCATGGCTACGGATAAGGGCAAAGGTGTCGTGGGGGCGGCTACGGATCACTTGAAGGAGACCACCGGCGCTTTGAGGGGTGGGGGACCGTGGCACTCGGTTAACTCAGAGGTCTACCACAACAACCCTAACTGCCAGACCGGTAATAGCATGAACTCCGAGAATGTTCAGCAGGGAACCGGTAACAAGCCACTTTGCGGAGAATGCGAACGGCTCAACAGTTCGGGCGGTCCCGTAGGCAATCTCACTGGCCTTTAATTCCATGGAAGAGAATGGCCAGACGGCTAAGGAGGCTGAAGATGGCAGACAAGTTCAAGGGCAGGATGAAGGAGGCGTTCGGCGCCATAACCGGCGACGAGAACAAGAAGGCCGAAGGACAAGCCGAGCAGCGAACGGCCGCAGCTGTAGAGGAAGCCGCGCAGAAGGAGAGGCTCCGCCAGGAGCGGGCCAAAGCTAGGGAGGCGGAGAGAGAGCGAGACCGGCAAGCCCGCAAGGACAAGGGCTTGCTAGGAGACGTAGGCGATACCTTGTCGGGACGCTGACGCAAACTCCACTGAGTGGATACGGACAACAAGGGCCGAGAAACCAGAGGAGAGGATGTAGTACCTACTTCGTGCCAGCGACGCATATGAGGGTATAAGAAGAGGGACACAGTCATGGGGACCGGCACGCGACACTACCAACTCTTCTTGTGGATCGCCACGGCGTTGTGGCTAGTTGCAGCCATAGCCGCAGTCATCGACCGTGATACGCTCAACGCCATAGCTTGGTTTGGTTTTGTTGCGTCCGGAGGTCTTGCCGCGAGCGGCGCGACGGAACGCTCCAGGGGTCTGGCCTACCTGGCGATCGTACTGCTGGTGGCGGCCGTGGCGCTCCTAATAGGCGTGTTCCTCGTTGCCGATTAGATGCGCCTAAGCACGGCTGATGAAAGCACTCTTCAGAGGGGTCTGTCGGGAGGTGGGTGAATACAGGCATGAAGAAGGGCTGAGGAAAAACGATAACCTCAGCCCACCAACTCTTTCTTCTTGCGGCACAAGCTCTTAAGTGGCGTTCCCGAGCCTACGGTCTACCTGCGCAATGATGTTTTCCCGATTCTTGTTGCGCTGCTCGTAGTTGCGCACCCGCCTGAGCTCCGCCTCAGAGAGGCCCTCCAGCCGCGAGGTGACCTCCTCTACGTTCAACTCGTCGTAGCCGTCGATCGGCGGTCGCCCTGCGGCCGCCTCCGCCGTCGATCGCGTCGCATCCGCCGTGGTATCCGCCATGGCACCCGCCGTCCCCGTTGCGGTGCCTATCAAGCCCGTAGCTGTATCGGAGAGGGTGCGTGCTCCCTCTTGGGCGCTTTGTGCGGCCCGTTGGGAGCCCTCCTGATACTGGGAGAACGCGGTGTTGAGGAAGTCCATGTAGGCGTTAACCGACTCCTGGGTAAACTCCCGTCCAGCCTCCCGTTGCCTCCTGGCTTGGTCAGCAAATTGCTCGGAGGCGGCGCGCCCGCTTTCGGCCCGCTCCCTGAGGTTCTCCGCCACCAGCTCGGAGAACTCTTGGGCGCGGCGCTGTTGGCGCTCCCTCGACTCCGCAGCCTGATCGTAGATGAGCCTGTAGGACTCGGCCAGAGTGTCGGCGAACCTTGCTGCCGCCTGCTCCACTTCCTGTTCCCGTCTTCTATCCACCATGTTTTCTCTATGCTCCTTCCCTTGTAGGGTTCCGCTGGTAGCTTCATGCCCTGGGTGTTGAAGAGGTACACGCGACCGGGCGTGGCCCGGGACTATGCGAAGTTTCGAGAGCTACGATTCTCGGAAGCACGGAGGCCCCGAGAGCATAGAAAGGGCCCGTTTTGCTGACCTGCGGCCCTGGGTGCTTAATAGTCAGTCAGGCGCTGAGAAGCGTCTTCGATCTCGGTATCGAACTCCGTTATCAGGTGAACCGGCCCTCTGCGTCCCTCGTGTGCGTCGATTCGTCCCATTCTAGCGACCACTCAGAGGAGCCCGTTTTACGAAGCGGCGTTTATCCTGCGGTCGATCTGCTTTAGGAGGGTGTCTCGGTTCTTATTCCGCTGCTCATAGGCGCGAACCCGCTGCAGCTCCTCGGCAGAAAGGTTGTCCAGCCGCTCGACGATCTCACCGACGTTCAACTCGTCGTAGCCCTCGATCTGTACTCCAGTGATTGCCTTCTGACCGGCTTCGCTTCTCCTGACGGACTCCCTTATTATGCTCCTTAGTTCCTCCC
>MWWI01000130.1_pt1 | contig 16941 bp, 16 predicted proteins | sample 1047321 | NCBI WGS metagenome assembly MWWI01 (sample SAMN06349966, study PRJNA376086) | soil metagenome | isolation source: FI-1 sample Antarctic (ecotone) soil | place: Antarctica | reverse complement strand
TCGGTCGCACCGAATCGGCGAAAAACGAAATCATTGCCAAAGTCTTGGCGCATCTCGACAAGATTGATTTTCAGCTTGAAAATTCCGAAGCCGATGTGTTGGGCGACGCTTACGAATATCTGATCGGAAAATTCGCATCCGGCGCGGGGAAAAAAGCCGGGGAATTTTACACGCCGCAAGAAGTCAGCAAGGTTTTATCAAAGATCGTTACGACGGGGAAAACTAAACTCAAATCGGTTTATGATCCGACGTGCGGATCGGGTTCACTTCTTCTGCGCGTCGCAAGGGAAGTTAGGGAAGTGGGAAATTTTTACGGGCAGGAATTAAACCGCACGACTTACAATCTCGCCCGGATGAATATGATTCTGCACGGCGTTCATTATCAGAAATTCGACATCAAACAAGAAGACTCTCTGGAGCGTCCCGCACATTTCGATCTTCGGTTTGAAGCGATTGTCGCCAATCCGCCGTTTTCGGCGCAATGGTCGGCAAGTCCGCTTCATCTGAGCGATGACCGTTTTAGTCAATACGGGCGGCTTGCGCCGTCGTCAAAAGCCGATTTCGCCTTTATCCAACATATGATTCACCAACTCGCGGACAACGGCACAATGGCGGTCGTCGTCCCGCACGGCGTGTTGTTTCGCGGCGGCGCGGAAGGTCATATCCGGCAATATCTGATCGAAGACCGCAATTATCTCGATGCGGTGATCGGACTCCCTGCCAATATCTTTTACGGCACAAGCATCCCGACTTGTATTCTTGTTTTCAAGACGTGCCGCGAAAATCCCGACAATATTTTGTTTATTAATGCGAGCCAACAATTTGGAAATGTTAAAACTCAAAATTATTTGCGTGATGAAGATATTAAAAGGATTGTCAGCACTTACCGCGAACGCACGGCACAAGAAAAATATAGTTGTCTAGCGACACTTCAAGAAGTCAAAGAAAACGATTACAACTTAAATATTCCGCGTTATGTTGATACTTTTGAAGCAGAAGACCGCATTGATTTGGATTTAATAAGCGAAGAATTGCAATCTTTGGAAACAAATATTCAGGAAATAGATAAAATTATTGCAGATTATTGCCAACTATTAAATATCTCAACACCTTTTTAATTTATGAATGCACAAATAAAAAGCGTTCCTCATTTACGATTTTCTGATTTTAATGAAGATTGGAAAGTAAAGGAATTAAACGAAGTTGCCGACCGCATAACAACAAAGAATAAGGAAAACAATCAAAATGTTCTTACGATTTCGGCTCAATTTGGTTTGATAAGCCAACTTGAATTTTTCAACAAGTCCGTTTCTGCTAAAGATGTCTCTGGGTATTATCTTTTGCACGAAGATGATTTTGTCTATAACAAAAGCTATTCCAACGGTTATCCGATGGGAGCAATCAAAAGATTAACTAAATATCAAAAAGGCATTGTTTCCACGCTATACATTTGTTTTAGATTCAAAGATGAAGTTGATAAAACCTTTTTTGAACAATATTTTGAGGCAGGAAAGCAAAATTCTGAAATTGAGAAGTTTGCTCAAGAAGGCGCGAGAAATCACGGTTTATTGAATATTGGAATAAATGATTTTTTTTGCGTAAATCTTACAATTCCAACTCTTCCCGAACAACAAAAAATCGCCGCGTTTCTTACGGCAGTAGATGAAAAGATTCAGCAACTCAACAAGAAAAAAGACCTTTTGGAGCAATACAAAAAAGGCGTGATGCAGAAAATCTTTAATCAAGAAACCCGCTTCAACGATGACAACGGAAATGATTTTGCGGATTGGGAAGAAAAGCCTTTAGGTGAAATTGGGAAAACTTACAATGGTTTAACTGGTAAAACAAAAGAAAACTTTGGAGTTGGAAAACCATTTGTTACATATAAACAAATATTCGATAATTCCAAAATAGATGTTTCAAAATTTGCATTAGTCGAAATTACCGAAAAGGATAATCAAAATTTAGTCCAGTATGGTGATGTTTTTTTCACGGTTTCTTCAGAAACTCCAAATGAAATTGGTTTCGCTTCTGTTCTGCTAAATCTAATTGATGAATTGTATTTAAATAGCTTTTGCTTTGGTTATAGAGCAAATTCGTTAGAAGAGTTAAAACCCGAATTTTCAAGGTATTTATTTAGAAGTCCAAATTTCAGAAAAGAAATAGTTAAACTTGCACAAGGAAGCACAAGATATAATATGTCTAAAATTCAATTGATGAAATTGAAAATACTGCTCCCTTCTGCAAATGAACAAACAAAAATCGCCGCGTTTCTCTCGGCAATTGACGACAAAATAAATCTCGTCAATCAGGAACTAGAAAAAACTCAAATATATAAAAAAGGTTTGCTCCAACAAATGTTTATCTAAAAAATATGGCTACTCAACCCGAACAAGTTTTAGAAGATAATCTGGTCAAGCAATTGGCTTCGATTGGTTATGAAAAAGTCGTAATCCGCGATGAAAAAGATTTGCTCGCCAACCTCAAAACGCAGCTTGAAAAGCACAATTCGATCACGCTGTCCGATAAGGAATTTGCCAAAGTTTTGAATCATCTCAATAAAGGCAATGTCTTTGAACGCGCTCGTATTCTGCGCGATAAAATGCAATACACCAAAGACGACGGCACGAGCGGTTATCTCGAATTTCTCGACGTTGAAAACTGGTGTCAAAACCAGTTTCAAGTTACTCAGCAAGTTACCATCGAAGGCAAATATCAAAACCGCTATGACGTAACGCTTTTGATAAACGGTCTGCCGCTTGTCCAGATCGAACTCAAGCGGCGCGGGCTTGAATTAAAAGAAGCCTTCAACCAAACAAACCGTTATCAACGGCATTCTTACGCTTCGTCCGCACTGTTTAATTACATTCAGATTTTTGTTATATCAAACGGTGTCAATACGAAATACTACGCCAACAACCGCCATCAATCATTTAAGCAGACGTTTTTCTGGTCGGATGAAAACAATAAGCGAATTACCCAACTCGAACAATTCGCCAACATCTTTTTAGAGCCGTGTCATATCTCGAAAATGATCTGTAAATACACGGTTCTTAACGAAGCATATAAAATCTTGATGGTGCTTCGTCCGTATCAATACTACGCAAGCGAAGCGATAATTGACCGCGTAAAAAACAGCGTGCGTAACGGTTATATCTGGCACACGACCGGATCGGGCAAAACGCTGACCTCATTTAAGGCGAGTCAAGTTTTGATGAATCTGCCGAACATCGAAAAAGTTGTTTTTGTCGTAGATCGCAAAGATTTGGATTATCAAACGACGAAGGAATTTAACAGTTTTTCCGAGGGCAGTATTGACGGCACGGACAACACAAAAGCACTCGTTAAGCAGTTTTCAGACGATACAAAACTGATCGTTACGACCATTCAAAAACTGAATACGGCAATCAGCAAACAAAACTATTTAAGCAGAATGGAAAAGTTGAAAGATAAAAAGATGGTCTTTATCTTCGACGAGTGCCACCGCAGTCAATTCGGCGCAACTCATAAACGCATCAAGGAATTTTTCAACAACGTCCAGATGTTCGGCTTTACCGGAACGCCGATCTTTGCCGAGAATGCCGTTAAAAACGATCTTGGAAAACGCACAACAACCGAGTTATTTGATGACTGTCTGCACAAATACGTTATAACGGACGCGATTAAAGACGAAAATGTGTTGAAGTTTTCCGTCGAATACGTCGGGCGGTATAAGCAAAAAGAATCGAGCAAAACCAATCTCGATATAAACGTCGAAGACATTGACACGAGCGAACTGCTTGAATCTCCCGAAAGACTCGAAAAGATCGCCGATTATGTGATCGCCAATCACAACCGCAAAACGCATAACAAAACTTTTACGGCGATGATGACGGTTTCCAATATCCAGACGCTGATAAAATACTACGATATTTTCAAAGCCAAAAAAGAAGCGGGGGAACATAAACTAAAAATTGCAACGATCTTCTCATACGGGACAAACGAAGATGATCCTGACGCAACCGGCAACTTTATGTTTGAAGAACCGCCTGAAGGCGCGGACGATCCGGCTGAAGTAAGCACTCACAGCCGCGACAAACTCGAAGAATTTATCATTGATTATAACCAAATCCACAATACGAAATTTACCACTAAAGACAGTCAATCGTTTTACAACTATTACAACGACATCGCCAAGCGGGTAAAATCCAAAGAAATTGATCTGCTCCTAGTCGTCAATATGTTCCTGACGGGATTTGATTCGCCAAACCTTAATACGCTCTATGTAGATAAAAATCTGCGCTATCACGGGCTGATTCAAGCCTACTCGCGCACTAACCGCATCATCAACGAACTCAAATCACAGGGCAATATCGTCGCTTTCCGCAACCTTAAAAAAGCCACCGACGAAGCGATTACGCTGTTTTCAAACAAAGATGCGATTGATGTCATTATTATGCAACCGATGGAAGATTACGTTGAAAAGTTTAACGAATCGGTTAAAACTCTCCGCACCATCGCGCCGACCATTGATAGCGTCAACGATCTGGAAACCGAAGAAGACGAACTGAAATTTATCAAATCGTTCCGGGAACTGATGCGTCTGAAAACGGTTTTAATAACCTTTACCGATTTTACTTTCGACGATCTGCAACTTTCCGAACAGGATTTTGAAGACTACAAATCAAAATATCTCGATCTTTACGACAAGGTAAAAAGTTCTTCCGGCAAGGAAAAAGTTTCGATTTTAGACGATGTGGATTTTGAACTCGAATTGATCCACCGCGACGACATCAACGTCTATTATATTCTGCGCCTTCTGGCAAATTATACCGGCGCGGGGAAAGAAGAAAAAGAACGCATCAAAAAAACCATCGCCAACCTTTTGGCAAATGATGTCGAACTCAGAAGCAAGCGCGAATTGATCGAAGAATTTATCAATGACAGTCTGCCGGTGATAAAAAACGGCGAAGATGTTGAAAGCGAATTTGAAGAATTCTGGAGCGTCAAGCAAAAAGAAGCCTTTGAAAAACTCTGCGAGGACGAAAAAATCCCGCCTGAAAAAGTGAGCGAGATTATCGAGAAATATATTTTTAATCAACGAACTCCGCTCCCTGATACGATTATCGGAATGCTTGAAACAAAGCCGAAAATTCTTGAAAGAAAACCGATTGTCGAGCGCATCACGGGCAAGATTTTAGACTTCGTGGAAACCTTTATCAACGGGATCGCCTAGAAGTTTTTACCACGTCGCCGGTTTGTGAAATGTCCCGTATTTGTCGGTCATTGAAGCGGGGAATTGACTGGCTTGCAAAACTCCGGTTCTGATCTTCTTGATAAAGTCGGCGTGTTGTTTAAGCGAAAAACTCGGTTTTTTATGCGGATTGATTAACCCAACGGGCAAACCCAATTCCTGTTTGACTATCTTCATCGGCTCTAAAAGGTCTGAATCGTTGGTTATCATTACCGCTAGTTCATAATCTTTTTTATAACCATCGTTTAGCATATGAGTTCCTAAATTTACATCCGAACCTTTTTCTTCGGTTTTTGTTACCCGTTCATATCTCTGCGGGTTGGTGTTGTGAACCGGCATCATCACGGGTTTTGTTAAAAATGTTCCCTCTATAATAGATAGATTCGGAATAGTCTTTAACGCTCTCCAATAAGTCGCTTGTCTGATCGGCTGATCGGGATCGGTCGGTCGCGCTGAAACTCTGGCGGAAAAATATTTGATTTGGTTTATCGTATCGTTGGGAAAAAGAAGCTCGCTCATTTTCATCACGTCGAGCCATTTGTAAGGCGTATTTTTGATTGCTCCGTAGTAGAGGTTAAAGCCGTCAATGTAGATATTTATTTTCATCAGGTGAATTTGCCCTTAAAAACGCTGAGGGCGAAGTAATTTCTTACTTCGCCCTCGCACCCTGCCGTCGAAACGACAGGGGGAATATGTCTAAATACTAACAGTTTTGATAATAACTGTCAATAATTTCGTTACAAAGAATGATTTTCGATTGCTCTGACAATAGTTTTTCTACACCAACCCACAATATCGCAAGCAACTTCATTTATTCTTCGAGGGATTATTTTTTGTCCTCGGTATAATCCCGACAATAGGTTTTTTCATTTCGACTGCCGTTTCCAATTCATATGAAATAAACTCTCGATTATTTATTTCCATACCCGCTGAAATTAAAACTATTTGTGATAATTTAATGCGATTATACAGAGCATCTTTGAGTTCAGATTTGTTTTTTACATACAAGCCTCTTTCTTTTGGCACGCTGTAATCTCGATAACCAAAGTCAGGTGTAACATCAAAAAATTCTATGATTTTTTGATATTCGTTATAATCCCAAGAATGAGAAATAAATATGTAGTAGTTTCTATTTGTCATTGCACAGATAAAACACAGTTTTGCCTTTAAAACAAAACTGTGTTATATTTCGTTCAAATCTCAATACGAGAATAACATTTTAATAATATAGAGAGTTAATTTATGGCTAAGAAAATATTTATCAGTTTTGCAATAGAAGATGTAAAATATCGGGATTTATTTACGGGACAAGCAGAAAATGAAAACAGTCCCTTTGAATTTGTTGATATGTCCGTAAAAGAGCCTTGGAGCGATAGCTGGAAAACTAGATGTCGCACTAAAATAAGAGGGTGTGATGGAGTAATTGCACTGGTGAGCAAAAACTCCAAAAACGCCAGTGGTCAATTATGGGAAGTTAAATGTTCAAAAGAAGAAGGAAAATCAATCCGGGGCATTTATACAAACAGCGATGACAAACCTTCTACTTTACCAAGTGAATTTGATGGAGTCCGTATAATGCACTGGACTTGGGATAATATCAAAAACTTTATAGATTCTCTTTAATTTGTATGTCAAAACGTGCGCTATTAGTCGGAATTGATAACTATGACAAGGTATCTTCGCTGTCCGGTTGCATCAATGATGCTGTGGCAATGAAAGAAGTTTTAGAAAGAAATGAAGACGGCAGTAAAAATTATGAATGCCGAATTTTAACAAGTTCTGATCCTGAACCCGTTACAAGAAAGTATCTCCGGCAACAGTGGAAAGAACTTTTTGAAAATTTTACCGACGACATTCTTTTTTACTTTTCCGGTCACGGAACGCCAACTGATGTCGGCGGATATTTAGTAACTCAGGACGGCGAAATTGATGATCCCGGTCTTTCGATGAATGACCTTTTAACTCTAGCGAATAACTCAAAAGCCAAATCTGTTCTTTTAATTCTTGACTGTTGTTTTAGCGGTGATCTCGGCAATTCCGCAAATCTTCAAGGCGGTGATAACAGCGTTGAAAATCAGGCTCAACTACGCGAAGGGGTAACTATATTGACAGCCTCTCTCGCTACTCAGGTTTCAAAAGAAATCGCGGGACAAGGTGTTTTCACTAAACTTGTTGTAGGTGCTTTAAGTGGCGGGGCGAGCGACGTTAGAGGTCGCGTATCTGCGGCATCAATTTATGCTTATGCAGAACAGGCTTTAGGTGCTTGGGATCAACGTCCGATGTATAAATCACACGCAAATTGTTTAGCACCAATTAGATTATGCAAACCATTTGTTTCAGATAATTTATTAAGAGAGTTGCCCACATTATTTGAAGATCAAGAATTTAAATACTATATGAATCCTTCGTATGAAGTCAGTAATACACTAGATCACCCTCATTTCAAACCGCCCGAAACAGATAAAGGCAATGTGGCAATTTTTGATAAATTCAAAATTTTGAGAAATGCCCGTCTTGTAACCACCTCTAATGAAAAAGATTTATATTTTGTAGCATTAGAAAATACTGAAGACAAAGAGGAAGAAGATTTGGATTTTGTAATACTCACACCACTCGGACAATTTTACTGGCAACTTGCCAATGATGAAAAAATATAAAAATGAATATAGGGATTACAGGACATCAAAAACTAGACGACTTAAAGAGGTGGGATTGGGTTGAGCAAGAATTAGTTGCGATATTAGAAAAGTTTTTAGAAGAAACTAATTACAATATAACTGGAATAAGTTCTCTTGCTATTGGTGCTGACCAACTATTTGCAAAGCTAATTCTTAAATTTAATTGCAAATTGCACGTTGTCATCCCGTTTGCAGATTATGATAAAAAGTTTGATGAATCCGGGTTACATAATTACAATAATTTACTTAATCAAGCCACAACAAATGAAATACTTTCCGCATCATCTACGGAAGAAGAATCATATTTCGCGGCGGGTAAGCGTGTAGTAGAACTTTCAGACGTTGTTGTTGCAGTTTGGAACGGTGAGAAGGCGGCGGGACTTGGCGGGACTGGTGATGCTGTTGAATATGCAAAAAAACTTGGCAAAAAAATAATTCATATTAACCCAAATACAAAAAAGGTTATTTCTATTTAATTTGATAGTAGAAAATACTAATCGAAATAATAACGGTTATGAAATTTTACAGGTCTTAGACAATCACTGCCGATAAGTTTGAATCCGCATTTGTCGCAAACATAAAAGTTGTTTTGCGCTTTGTCCGGCAAGACTAGAAAATGATCCGGGCAAGGTTTTAATTTCTTCTTGTGGGTGTTCATAGGTGAATGTTTGTTCACCTATAATTATAGCATCAAAATTTCGGAAGTTTAAGAAAATGCTCCCGCGCTTTACGGTCGCGGGTAGTCGAAACGAGCGATGCGTAAATAACCGTGTTCTGAATGTTGGAATGACCGAGCCAATCCTGCACGGCGCGAATATCCGCGTCCGCTCTATCAAGCCAATGCGTGGCGATGGAATGCTTCAAAACGTGAAAGTGGCATTTGTCTTTAGGCAAGTTCGCTTTCGCGCCGTATTTTTTTATCATCACGTCTAAAGTCTTCCGGCTGATCGGTAAATTACGATTTGAAACGAAAACGAAAGGGGACTGACTGTTGCGCGTTTTGAGATAGCTTTTCAAAATGCGGCTCTCGTCCGGGGGCATAGCGTGAACGCCGGACAACGATCCTTTAAGACGGTGAATCATTATCCGCTGACTGTCAAAATCAATATCCTGAATTTGCAGAAGTCCGACTTCCGATGCCCGGAGTCCGTGATGGTAGGCGGTTACGAAGATCGCTTTATCGCGTTTGTCGGTGATGCCTTTAATCAAACGCTGGATTTCATCAACCGTTAAAAATTTTATTGATTCGAGTTTTGATTTGCGCGGCATAATAAATTGGACATTATAACTCTTTTGTCCAATTATAGCATATATGAGCATAATAAAACCCTACCTCAAATGAAGGCAGGGAAGTAGTGAAATTTAACTGTAATGTCCAATATTATATTTTATAGCCTGTAACCGATGATAATAATTCATCATCTTGATAAACACCTTTCCGAGTATTTAGTTTTGGTTTTAAGTAAGATCGCAAAACCATTTCAAGTTTTGAAGCTACGTCTGTTTGTTTGATTCCAATTAATAGAGCTTCTAAGTCCAGACCTTTCTCAATTGCTTTTCCATAAACTAAATTTTCAGACTTCATTATTTTTTTAGGCAGCGAGTTAAACCAAGCATCTTCTCGTGGATCAAAATGTGCCGGCAGACGTTCTATAAAACTTCTACTTGTCGCTTTTCCGACATACCATAAATCGCTTTTGGCAAAAAATAGATAAAGACCATTTGGGTATTCACTAACAGAGCATAGTTCTTCTATATTAAATAATCCTATTCGTTTTTTTGGCAAAGCGTTTAAGATTTCAGAAAATTTAGATAATTGAGTATCTTGATAATCTTCAAAGGTAATAAAATAATCAGGTCTATTCATAAACTGATTATACAAGCATCCTTTAATACTGTCATTAAACTTTATACTGCTTTAGGGCAAACGGCTGATCGTTCGGAAGCGTTCTGCCGCAGTTCCGGCATTGAATTTTCAATCTTCGATAATTTTCAAATACACTCCCCAAGCCCAACCTTCTTGTCCTTTGTAGCTTACTCTGCACCATCTTCCTTTACGCCCGTTAATTTTAGTCAGGTTATCGTCATAATATAAAATTATGACCTCACTACCTTCCGGTGCAAAGATTACAGATTGACTGTTTAAATTTTTACTTACCCTTATATCCAAACCGCTGTTGTTTCTAGTATCAACGGTGGCGCGAATAGAGTTTTTTCTTCGTTTTGAATTATTATCTGACGATTGACGAGAATTTGACCGATCAAAAAACTTAAAGTCTCCAAATTCTCCGCCTTCGGATAAATACAATATGCCGAAAATTACAAAAATCAGTAAAACTATGACAATTACCAAATCTTGATACTTGTGCAAAAAAAGATGTGATAAAAGACACGCAATTATGACTGCTATCGGAATATAGATTGCCTCAGTCGTCCAAGATTTGACCGGAGAATTTAGCCAAGATTCGTGTGCCGAATCATAAGGATGGGGTGGACTTCCTTGAATTATAATTCTCGTTACACATCCACCTAGTCCGACTACCGGGTAAAGCCATAAACCAGTAAATAGATAAAGAAATATTTCATTGAGTTTAATTTTTGGATGTGCTTCAAAAAAACTCAACGAGGTTTTAGAACTGTTCTTTTCACCGTTTTGCGAGGAAGATATTTTTGTTTTTTTGTCTTTTACAGACTGATTTGTATTAACCTCTACTGACTTTCTTAAAAAATCTGAAAGTTTTTCTTCAATTTCAAACAGCCAACTTGTATAAGTTATATTATCGCCCGGATAATAATCACACCATAGTTCTCGGAAGAGAATTTGACTTAACTGTTCTTCTGAAAAATTTTGGGCAAGCAACCAATTCAACTCTTCGTGAGCCTTTTTTATATCTTCAATCGGCGAATCTGCAATATACTCATTAAAGACTTCCTGCCACGTTTGATAATCATAATCCCAATCTTGATGATAACGCCGCAACAAAGAGCGTATTTTAAATAAATCTTTATTGAGTATTGGTGTATAGTTCATAAAACTAAATATGCTGTGTTAATGCCGAATTTTTCTTTCTCGGAATAATCTTTTTCCAATACCACTCGGACTTTTGAGGCGGGGATCGGGGTTTCTTGTCCTTTTGGAATTACGAAACCGATCATTCTTCCGATTTCAAAACCATTTATTACAAAGTCTTTTTTGCTACTCTCATAGGTGCTTGTTTCAATACATATACCGTTTAGCCATTGAGAAATTTCTTCCTCAAAATAGCTCAAGGCTTTTCCTACGCTATCTTCAGCTAAAGTTCTGGATTCGTCCTTGAAGGCTTTATTATCATCTTCGGGTATATGTAGCGGGTAAAAAGCTGATGAAGCGGTTATTTTTCTATCTTCAGACTTTGCAGATTTTAGCCTGTTTTTGAGTGCTTCGATTGTCTTATTGGTGTGTCTGTCAATAGTATGCCATTTTTTTACAATATTTTCATATTTTTCAAGTGTGCCGTATTTTGAAATGCGAGTTGATTTGCCGTATAAATTTATTGCTTTATTCTCAAAAACATTAAGATCGTCAAGACGTTTTTGATATACGTTCATTACATCTTGTGCAATGGCATATTCTATTATGGTAACGCCAGTATCAGAATTTCTTACTACCACGTTTTTACCAGATTGAAGGGCTTCTAAAGCCGCATCTTTAGCTAAATGAGTATAGGTTCGAATTTCTTGTATTTGACCTAAAATATCATTTTTTTTATCAAAATCTCCGATAAAAGTCCTAATGTTTTTCAGACCATTTAATACCAATTCCTCGTAAATGCTGGTGATAACGAACATTACTATTGCCCTCCGGTATAAAAATCGAAAAAACTATTCTCTTTTAATTCATAAGAGTTTTCGGTAGTAACTTTGCAAATTTAACTATTATTTCTCTCATTCATTTGCCTCTTATATGCCGCGCTGTGCTTGTGTAAATAATCAAGTTCTTGATCGTTTAATCTTTCATTTTTTAAAAGTCTGTCGAGTAATACTTTTACTTTCTTTGCGTCATACCAAAACCATTCTTCATCACGTTCTGACGGTTTCTCAACTTCCTTTTTTTCCTCAAATTGTTCTCGAATAGAATCAATTTTCTTCCGGCGTTCAACTTCATCATCACTTAACAAATAGTCGGGTTTATATTTATCAAATTTTTTGGAATAATCAATATCGGATTTTTTAAGAGCGGTTTTTTGAATCGGCTTATTCCACAATCGTTGAATAAGAGAGTAAATAAAGTTCTTTGGTTTTATAGCATTTTGCTTGTATTTTGATTGCTTTCCACCTACTTTCATTATTTTTTTATTCTTTACTGAAAAATTACTTATTGTTTTTCTTTTAGCCTTATCCGCAAAAGCTAAATACACACACCATACAGCAAGAGCTATCACTAAAATACTTGAAATTGTTAAAATCCAACTCCACATAAAATCTTTCTTGTCGAAGATTATAAAACAAAAAAATCTGCTAATTAACAATCTTAGCCGCAACCATAATAATGAGCAAACGGCTGATCCTTAAGCTATACTCTAGTATGGTAGTATCAAAAAACTAGGCTGTTATTTACTTTTAAAGTATAATTCTCAAAATGTATTTAAGATTTTTACCTTAGATAACGATAATTATTTAATCATCACCTTTTTAATAAATTATGCAAATAAACATAAATTTCAAATTTTTGTCTCTAGCTATGATTAGTTTAGGCTTTTTGTTTGTATCCATCGGCTTGCTATATCCGTTTAATCGAGTCGAAAATAACACAGCTTCAAATTCTTCAAATCAAACTTTTACTCCAACTCAGTTAAAAAATAGTTCGGATAATCCTAGTTCTATCTCAATTCCATATCTGCAATATGCTTCGGCAAATTGGAATAAATATGGTGTCGGGCAGGACACGGCGGCTGATGCCGCTCGGCTGGGCTCGGTTCAGCATTTATGGATGAGTGCTGTCGGAAGCATTACTTATGAAGCTAATCTTCCAAAGACGAAAAAGGATTTGGTAATCTCGGTGGGACTGTCTAGCGAATTGTTAAATAGAAGAAGCGACAAAAAAACAGATTCTTCTGACGTTAGCGTTATTATCAACGGAAAGACTCAAGTTAAAACAAATGTGATTCCAGATAATGCAAGCGGCGGCAAAGATTATGAATGGATAATTCCGAACGAAGATTTCCAAACCGGAACAAATACAATAACTTTTAGGGTTGGCGACGGCAGATACAAAAACGGGTTGGCTATTTACAGCCCGATCAGATTAAGTTTTAGGTAGATGTATTACCTACATCCGTAATAATGAGCAAACGGCTGATCGGTCGGCAGTTTTTTACCGCAGTTTTGGCATTTCGGCGGTCGCGGCGGATGATCCATTTCATAGTGCCGTTTGATCTTCCCCCGCGTATCGAATTTTCGGTTACATATTTTACATTTCATTTTTTTGAAGGTTAATGATTGATTTGAATTTCGGCTCGTCGCTCTTCTGAAGCGGGGTTGCCCAAATTGGCTCAAAGATGAGTTCCGGTTGTTCGAGATAAAGCGGTCGTTGTATTTTTTTTCCCTCCTCGATGATTTCTGTTTTTCTCTCAAAGATATCCGATGTCGTGAACCAAAATAGGGGAGAGGGCTTTTGTCCCGAAACTGCCGGATGCCGCGCCGATCTTCGCAGAGTGTCCGCCCAACCACTCTCGATGCTCTCAATCAAAACCGCTTTGATTCTGTGAACTCCGTAATCTTCGCGGTGGCGTTTTTGTTTGACTACATAGTGAAAATGAGCGCGAAGTTTGCGGTTGTGTTTTTTTACCGATGTCGTCTTGCGGTCGGCTTCATAAAAGAAATAATCGGTTTTATCTTCACCATCCCGGGTGGGAAAGTGAAGCGCGAAAAACGCATCAGGGCGGTGCGGCAGATTTTCTTGTTGGTCTATCTCGATAATCCGGTTGTTTGCGTCATCGTAAATAAATTCCGACACTTCAACCGTGTTCCAGAGTTGTGAACCTTGATAAAAACCGGCAAGCACGACTTTTCCATCTGATTTTTCACACGACTTTTCGAGCAAAAAACGAAAGCGTGAAATCATCAATTCGTGGCTGATGTGCATCAGTTTTCCCTGCAAATTCGCGCTGTGTTTGGCTTTTGTAATCAGATGATATTGTTTCTCGCGGTTTCTCTGCACAATGTTGAAATCAAGCGTTTCTTCTTCGTGTCCGCTATTTACGAGAAGCTGTAATCCCTTTTTGTCGTCCAGATAATAGATGAACTCGGACGGAAAACCGACCGATGGAAAAGCAAAACGGTTTAGATAGCCGTGATGATATAGATTCTGCAAATGGCGTTTGGTGATCCGGTGGTTGCCGGTGATCAGATGAACGATCAAAGAAGTCGGCAAAAAGCGGTAACGATGAACTGCCGCGACGATCTCAACAGACCGCTCGGTGATCCGACGATTCGGCAAATTTTCTTTTTTCTCGCGTGAATATCGCTTCAAACGCTTTTGCATTTCATAGTTTTAATTTCGGGTTTTTTTTGACGATCTTATCAAAGATGGTAGCTTTCTTTTTGTCCGGCTTTTTTGTGTCGGATTTGGCTTTTATTTCGTTCTTCCCGGTTGGTGATTTTAATTGTAATAAATTCTCGACGGCTTGCCTAATTTGTCGGTCGGCTTCTTCCGGCGTAATGGCATTTAATTCGGCAGTTTTGACTTTTATATAATTATCTCTCGTTTTACTTGAAACATAGTAATTTTTTACAAATGGCACAAGCAAGGGTTGTGTTTCCTGATCGGGTAGCTGAATAAAGCAATGTCTTTGCAAATTGAGTTTTAAGGCTTGTGTTAATTCTAAAAGCTGTTCATCCGGTGTGTAATACTGAATTGATGAAAGTTCCTGAAACGGCACGGGAACGAAGATCGGAATATCGGCAACTCCTTCCGTTTCGCTTGTGCTTGTCGAGTAATTTTCTCCCGAAAATTCTGAATGCGAATCAACACTTGAAAAGCTGTCCGATGTCGAATCTGAAATTGATTTAACTTCCGGCACATCAAACCAGTTCGCCGCCGTGAAAACATCATCGGATGGCGGCATTGTAACCGTTCCATGCATACTTGTTTGACTCGATCCGCCTGCAACCCCGCTTCCCGTTCCGAAACTGTATCCTTCACTTTCCGAATGACTTGTAGATTTTGAATATACTTTGTCCCGCTCGTAACGATACCAGTGTTTTGTTTGATAGATGGCGACCTTTATTTTTTTCGGGTCGAGTTTGCCGATAAAGAGTTCTTCCGCCATCCGCCTTGCATCTTCCGTGCGAAGTCCGCCGAAAACGCTCTTGATCCGGCAATTTGTTAAAATGGCATCTTCGATGTCTTCATTGAGTTGCCCGAAGCGTTGATGAGAAAGAGTTAAAAAAACTCCAAATTTTCTGATCTCATCTAAAGCATTGCAGATGTCAATAGAAACAAAATTTTGAAATTCATCCAAATACAAATGATAAGGTATAGGATCGTGTCCACTAAGGGATTTTTTTCTCTGTGTAGCTGCTTCAAAAAACTGATTGACTAGAAGTGAACCGAATACGCGGGCATTTTCCGGCGATAGATTTTCAGAACGCGCCAAATTGACGAGAATTACTTTTTGGTTATTCATTGCATCAATTAAATCTATCGTTTGTCCCTGAACTCCCAAAAACCGCATCAATGCTTTTGAAGTCAAAAGTCTGAACAGACGGTTTTTTGCCGACAGTGTTTCATCCCGAAAATCTTTTAATCGCGCTAAATCTGATAACTCTTGCCACTCCCGGCGAATCAGATCGTTTTCAATTTTTTCTATAACCTGTTCTCTGATTATTTTTTCTTTGAAATCAAGCAGAACAGCAATTTGTGGCAAGGTTAAATCGGCTTCCAAAAGCGATGTATAAACCAGTCTTAAAATACGCTCCAGTGTTGGCGTATTGTCGGCATTTTCAACTCCCCAAGCGTGTAGCGTGGCTTGCAGACGGCTATCCACCTGCACCGAAACATCGCCGGTTTTATTTTTGGAAAAGAAATTAAAACCGATGATCTTCTTCGGTTCCGATAAATCGAGCAGAATTATTTCGCGTTTTAAATTACGGTAAGCCGCAAATTTTAAGAGATCGTTATAAAGAGTTCCGTGCGGGTCAATCAGACAAAATCCCCGCCCGTTCAATAAATCTTCCCTCATCAATACTTCCAAGAATTTTGACTTTCCGCTCCCTGTCGAGCCGATTACGTGGTGGTGATAAAGACGCTTTGATGAATGTATTTTGACGGGTTTTCCAACCGCATTGTATCCGCTAATCTGGCGTTTCATAGTAGTTCGTCAAGTTCTTCGTAAAATTCATATTTTTTGTTCTCAAGCTGATTTATCCTCGTTTGTTTGGAATGCTCATCGAGTGAACTATTTTCATTTATTTCTTTTATCTGATCGGAAACTTTTTTTATTTTTCTTTCAACATCGGCTTTTTTCTTGGCTTTTATTTCTTGCGGGGTAAGTTGACTCGGCGGTTGCCGCTTTAACTCATCTATTTCGTTTTGCAGAGCCACTATATCACGTTCTTTTTCCGCCATCCGCCGTTGTGTTTCAAGTTCATGAATTTGTTTCTCGGTTTCTTCGTCTTTCATACTCAACCGAATCTTTTGGTTTTCCGACTTGAGAACTAACAGCCTGTTGTCATACTCCTGACGCTTGACGGACAAATCACTTTGAAGGTCTGAAAACTCATTGGCAAGCCGCAATGTTTTGACCTGTTCTTCTAAAAATTTAATTCTTGTTTGAGCTACTTTCGTGTCCTGATTATTTATAAATCGCTGTCTCAAAGTAGCTACAAAGTGTTGCACGACCTGCGGGTTTTCCTGTTGCTTGACAAGAAAATTTGAAATTTCTTTTTCGTTCCAATTTTTCATCGTGTATGAATCTGTCGAGTCGGAATGATTCCTCCCGGAAGACTCCTTATTTTTCTTTGTGGCTAACAGTAAGGCAACACCTCCAC